>Ga0316221_1000706_pt1 | contig 40167 bp, 32 predicted proteins | sample TBH18007metaG_FD_206003 | JGI IMG/M metagenome (GOLD analysis project Ga0316221, IMG submission 206003) | Freshwater microbial communities from Trout Bog Lake, Wisconsin, USA - TBH18007 | ecosystem: Environmental > Aquatic > Freshwater > Lake > Hypolimnion/Profundal zone | place: USA: Wisconsin... | reverse complement strand
GACAGCGAACCATTTAGTGATGCAACAGGCTTTGCAGGCCAAGCAGATTATTTTGTAATTAACAGAGCAAGTAACGATCTTAATAATTGGTCTAGATATAATCGTTGGTTTCACATTGATGTAATTAATGCAAGTTCTGCATTTAATAATAATATAGCTAGCATTAATCAAGATGCTAGAGCTATTCGTCCAATCATTGAATTTAACGCTAACTTAAAACTTTTTAATTTTGGTACTCAAGCAATACAAGATATTGATGTTATTGACGATTATACTACAGATGCGTTTTCTGTAATTGAAGGATCGTTCGGATATAACGTTGATGGAATTGCATTAACACAAGGACAGTACATTATTTTTACTGCTGATACAGATCCGTTAGTAAAAAATAAAATATTTAAAGTAGAATTTTTAGATTTTTTACATTTAAATTCTGGAAGTAAACAAATTCATTTAGTAGAAGTTGCAACTCCGTCAGCAGGTCAGACTGTAGTAATTAAGACTGGCGCACATAACCAAGGTAAATCATATTGGTTTAATGGAACTTCTTGGGTAATAGGTCAACAAAAAACTAAAATCAATCAACCTCCATTGTTTGATGTAGTTGATAGCAATGGTGTAAGTTTTGGCGACACTAGTGTTTATAACGGTTCTACATTTGTTGGAACAACTATTTTTTCTTATAAAACTGGTACTGGTGTAGCTGACGCTACACTAGGATTTCCTTTAAGTTATAGAAATATTAGCAACATTGGTGATATTGTTTTCAATTTTACAATAGCAACAGATACATTTCAATATAAAGAATCTACTTCACTTATTACTACTCAAGTCGAAGTTGGATATTTAGTAGGACAAGATTACGTAGGAAATACGGTTTATCTCAACGGCTGGCAAACATGTACAACACCGACAGTACAGGCGGCAGTTAGAATTTATAGTAATTCTAATTTAACTAATAATTTTAATATTGATATTTTTGATAATATTAATGAATTATCTGATTTAGTTGTAAGAGTATATGTTAACGGATATCGCATCGACCCATCTTTATGGTCTGTAGTAGATGCACCTAAATACAAACAAGTGGTATTTAAAACAGCAGTTTTGTCTTCAGATATTGTTACGATTAGAGCATTTTCTGCACAACCAATTAATACAAACGGATTCTATGAAATTCCAGTTAACCTACAAAATAATCCTCTTAACAATGTCATGGGAGATTTCACATTAGGAGAAGTTACTGACCACGTGTTGTCCATAGTGGATAATTTGGCTAGTAATTTTGTAGGAGCATTTCCAGGCCCTGGCAATTTAAGAGATTTAAGCAATGTCACACAGTATGGTACTAAATTTGTTCAGCATAGCGGCCCGTTAAGTCTTGCAATGTATCACATTACATCGGAAACAAATAATGTTGTCAGCAGTTTAGAACAAAGTCGAGATGACTATAACAGTTTTAAACGTAATTTTATAAAAACAGCAACTAATTTAGGTGTTGATGGCGATCCAGTAACGTTAGTTAATTTAATTTTGCAAAAACTAAATGCAAATAAACCAAATACTGCTCCTTATTATTTTAGTGATATGATTCCGTACGGAGCAGCCATTACTACAAATCTTACAGTTGTTGATTATAGAATAAAAACATATCCGTTAAGTAATAATTTTACATTATCTGAATTGTCTAACAAAGCAGTTGGAATATATCTTAATGGCATCCAACTAGTTTACGGCAGAGATTATACATTTAACAATCAATCAATGGTAGTAATTGATCCTAGTGTTGGTATGCATAATAATGATATAATTACTACAATTGAATATGATAGCACAGACGGATGTTTTGTTCCAGAAACACCGACTAAGCTAGGTATGTGGCCTGCATACGTTCCGCAAAAATATGTGGATACTACATTGGTTACTCCTCAAGCAATGATCCAAGGCCATGACGGAAGTCAAACATTGGCATACGGTGATTTTAGAGATGATTTAATTTTAGAATTAGAAAAACGTATTTTTAATAATATAAAAGTACCGTACGATGCAAATATTTTTGACATTTCAAAAATTATTCCTAGCTACAACAGATCTAATGACTATAGTCTTGCAGAATTTAATCAAGTATTGGCACCTAGTTTTTATAAATGGCTTGCACTAACCGGAAGAGATTTTACAAAGCCGCTAAGTTACGATATCAATAATTCATTTACTTACAACTATACAGAATCAGCGGCCCCTAACGGTTCGTCAGTTCCAGGGTATTGGAGAGGAATTTATCGTTGGTTGTTAGATACCGATCGTCCTAATCTATGTCCTTGGGAAATGTTAGGATTCAGCATAATGCCAAGTTGGTGGGTGGGCTTATACGGACCAGCGCCATACACTGGCGACAATCTTCCAATGTGGCAAGATATAAATGATGGCATGGTGCGTCAACCGGGAGTGCCGGCAGTACGTCTTAGCAATTATGCTAAACCATTTTTAATGGAACATATTCCAGTAGATAGTAATGGCAATTTATTAAGTCCACTGGAGTGCGGACTAGCAGTTGGACCTATTACACCAAACATTGATGGTAGTTTTATCTTCGGCGATGTGAGCCCAGTTGAAGGTGCTTGGAGAAGAAGCAGTCACTATTCGTACAGTGTTATTTTAGCTAGTATGCTACTAACACCTGCAAACACGTTTGGTGTATTATTAGATAGAAGCAGAATTAAACGAAACTTAGCTGGACAATTAATTTATAAAGACACTGGTCTAAGAGTAAGACCAGCTGATATTATATTGCCAAGCATTTATTCAAGTAAGACACGAATTCAAACAGCGGGCATTGCAAATTACGTAGTAAATCATATTTTAAATTTTATTTTTAGTAATAATGTAAGAGCTTACAACACATATCAGTCAGATTTGCAAACAATGGAAACTACTCTGTCTTACAGAGTTGGAGCATTTACTAGCCAATCACAATTTAATTTGTTATTAGATTCTAAAACTCCATTAAGTACAGGTAGTGTGTTTATACCACAAGAAAATTATCATGTAATTTTAAATAGTTCAAGCCCTGTTAAAAAACTTACATATAGTGGAGTTATTATCACTAAATTGCAAGAAGGATTTGAAATTAAAGGTTACAGCAATTCTCAACCTTATTTTACATACTATCCTTATTTGCAATCAGGTAGCGCAATTAATGTAGGCGGTATTAGCGATTCTTATTCAGAGTGGACGATTGATCAGCAATACACAACAGGTTCTATAATAAAATACGGAAATTCATATTACAGAGTTATTGCTACAACAACTGCTGGAAGTACATTTGATGTAACTAATTTTGCCGCATTAGAATCTTTGCCGATAGTCGGCGGCACCAACGCAATTTTAAGAACTATGTGGGATAGCACAGCCCCAATTACTGTTCCTTACGGTACAGAATTTAATTCTGTGCAAGAAGTAGTAGATTTTTTACAAGGGTATGGCGCATATCTAAAAGATCAAGGATTTGTTTTTAATTCCTTTAATCAGAAGTTAGGCACAGTATCTAACTGGGATACAAGTGTACAAGAATTTATGTTCTGGACAACACAAAACTGGAGTGTTGGAGAAGATAAATGGGAAGATTGGTCTCCTGATTTAGAAGTTACTTATGGTAGCATAGTTCGTTACAATGGCGATTATTACAGTGCATTATATAATTTACAACCAAGCACTGAATTTGATTCAGAAAAATATAGTAAACTAAATGGTCTTAGTAATGTAGGCAACAGCGTAATTAGTCTAAGTCCTGGTGCAAACGGATTATCATTCACAACAAATTTAACAGTTGTTGATGATATTTCTAATCAATTTTATGAGTATGAAATTGTAAAAGTCGACGGAACACCGCTTGCTCCTTTATTTTTAGACAGTTACAGAGAAGGAAATACTGTAAGTTATAGTCCTAAAACTACTGATGGTATTTACGGTGCATCTTTTTATCTCATACAAAACGAGCAAATTATTACTATTGATAACACTACTATATTCAATGATGTTGTTTATAATCCTGAAAGCGGCTATAGACAAGAAAGAATTAAAGTGTCTGGGTATGTAAGTGTTGATTGGTATGGCGGATTAGATATTCCTGGATTTATATACGACCAGGCATCTATTCAATTATGGCAACCGTGGCAGTCTTATGCACTTGGCGACATAGTAAATTATCAAGGATATTATTATGCAGCCGACTCAGCATTGGCAGGCAGTCAAACATTTATAGCAACTGATTGGAAACAATTAGATACTAAACCACAGGCACAGATATTGCCTAACTGGACAAACATTGCAACACAATTCACAGATTTTTATAGTTTAGATGTTGATAGCTTTAGTACAGAACAACAAAAATTAGGCCAACATTTATTTGGATACCAGCAAAGACAGTATTTGAATAATATTATTCAAGACAATGTTAGCGAATTTAAATTTTATCAAGGAATGATTCGAGACAAAGGAACACAAAACGTATTGAATAGATTATTCGGTGTTCTTACTAATCTCGGAGAAGAAAGTTTAACATTCTATGAAGAATGGGCTGTACGTTTAGGTCAATACGGTGCTAGTAGAGCATTTGAAAACATTGAATTTATTTTAGATGAAGCAAAGTTTAGATTAAATCCTCAAGGTTTTCAATTAGGAAATACAATTGATCAAGGCCTTCTTAATACATTTATTATACAACAACTTCCAAGCAATGTGTATTTGCCACCAGTTGGATATAATTCAAAACCGTGGCCAATTCTAGCTAATTATTCTCCATTCTTAAGAGACGCTGGGTATGTAACTGCGACAGATGTGTTTTTAAGTTTAGGTTATTTGTCAGAGATTACAACTTATGACATTAGAACATTCACTGAGGGAGCATACATCTGGGTAGCGTTTGAAGGTCCAAGTTGGAATGTTTATAGATATACTGATATACATTTAAAGTTAACAAATATTAGCTTTGCTAAAGGAGTATTAACCCTTACAGCAGAAAATATAACAAACATTACAGTAGGATCATATATTGGTCTAGACCAAGTTTCTTTATTAAATGGTTTTTATCAAGTAACTAGTGTTACATTGAATACAATTACCGTTTCGGCTCCAAATATTACTGCGTTTCCGACGCCATTTACACAAACTAACGAATTAGTTGTGTATGCACTATTAAGTCAACGAACAAGTTCTATTAATACACTTGATACAGTTCTAACAAAAAAATTAAATCCAAGCGAATTAATTTGGACAGATGATAGAGGAGACGGCAAGTGGGCTGTATGGAAATATAATCCTGTTTATGCAAAAATAAATGTAAACAATTCGGCACCGCAGAATCAATTAAGATTCGGCCAATCTATTGCAATGAGCACAGACGGTACACTAGCCGCTGTTGGTACATCATTTGGCGAAGTTATTACATATGATAAAGTTGGAATTTCTCTAAACTGGACTCAGAGACAAGTAATTCAACCTCCATATATTGCTGCCAATGCTATTACATTGACAATTGGTACTACTACAATTAACAGTAGAATTGTTATAATGCCTACTGCGTCATCAAACATGGTAGGATCGTCTATTGCAGGAGAAGGAATACCTGCTAATACACAAATTACTTTTGTAACACCAGGCGTTAGTATTGCTATAAGTCAAGCCGCATTTTCATCTAATGTATATTCAACATATACAATTTCTAATAATCCTAATACAAGCAATACAGTAGCTTCGCAAATTTATATCAGTTCAGATGCTTCATGGTTAGCAACTAGCAGTCCGTTAGCAGGGTATGCTGTAACTAATTACCTTGGTACATATAATTCTGCAAATGTATACGGACCTGGCATAATTGTATCTATTGGAAATAGTATTAGTAATATTGCATATTACCAAGCATTATCAGTGGTTCCAGTTTCATCAAACCCATCGAGTCATCCAGCATACTGGAAACCAGTATACTATGTTCCGGTTAATAATTTTGGAACATGGGATCCTACAGTTACATATCCAGCTAATACATTGATAGTTTATGAAAGCAATGTTTACCAAGCAACTACTAAAGTTTATGGTAAAGTAACAATACCAGTTACTAATACTACCACTGGAAGTTATCTTCTAACAACTGCTGATACATCTGTACTTGCACCTAATTACGAAATTGTTTTTTCTGGAACAACGTTTGGCGGAGTAACAGCAGGCGAAATATATTATGTAGGTAATATTGTTAGTTCAACACAGTTTACAATTACCGCAGTACCTAGTTCGACAAACTACGTACCCATAACAACTGCATCCGGCGTAATGTATGTAACACAACAAGCACAGTTAACCCCAGATAGCGGAAACGGACAATGGACATTGGTGTCAAATCAAGCAGGACAGCAAGGACAAGGTGTTGTTAGTCTTTATGAAAAAGACAAGAATAACATTTATCAATTAGTAGATACTATTGTTAGCCCTGCTGTGTTTAGCAATGATATAAGTTCAAATGAATATTTTGGATCAAGTGTGGCTTTTGGCACCAACGAACTATTCATCGGTGCTCCAGGTTCCAACGCAGTTTACAACTTAATATATAACACTGTGATACAAGCAAGTTCTGCTTATAACCCAGTGGGAAGTATAAATTCTACATTAACAGTAACTAGTACAACTGGAATTCGTGCTGGAATGTACGTGATTGGTACAGGATTTACTAGCGGTCAAATTGTGGAATCGGTAATAAATTCTACTACTTTATTGTTAAGCGGTTCACCTGATAGTGCTCCTTCAGGTATTATAAAATTTGCAGTAGTTGGATGGGCATATAAATTATCTTCTACAATTACAGCACCATCTGATGCTTATACAAATTTTGGTACAGAAGTAAAATTAAGCGGTGATAGTTCAACACTTGCGGTGTCTGGATTATACACATCCGGCACAACTACAGTTGCAAAAATTAATGTATATAAGAATTTAGTTCTAAACACTATTGATAATTTTACTGGTTTTTCTATCACATCTGTTGATTTTGATTTATCTTATGATGGAACTTATTTCGTAGTTGGTAGTAGCGAAGCAAGTACTAGTATTCACGGACAAGGAACCGTTACTGTATATACATATGATTCTACAACAGGATCTTATAATACAATTACACCTGAAAGTTTAATTCCTCATCAACCAGAAACAAATGGACAATTTGGTGCTAAAGTGTCGTTTATGAATGATAGCGATACTATAGTTGTTTATAGTCTATATGGTGATTCTTTAATTACAACAACGTTCGACAACAATTCGACAACGTTTGACAAAGACTCAACAGCGTTTTCAGTGAATCAATCAAATGCAGGTCGTGTGGATGTTTACGATCGATATGCTACTTCTTGGGTATTCAGTGAATCGTTATCTAAATCAAATCCTGTTGTAAAAGCTGGAGCATTTATACCAGGTAATCGATATGCTATTCTTTCAATAGGCAATACAGATTTTACATCAATTGGTGCTAGTTTAAATGAAGTTGGTGTCGAGTTTGTTGCAACAGGCTCAGGCACAGGTACTGGAACTGCGGCAATACCTAGCGGAGAATCTGTAATAGCAGACGGATACGGTACAGGTATTGCCGTAGGAAATAATAATATTTTAATTGGTGCTCCAGAAGCAATTGATAGGGGGTTAGTATCTGGTATAGTTTATGATTATACTAAGCCTGTTGGATCTTTCACTTGGAGCATGATCCAAACAGAAATTGATAAACCTGATGTTAAGAAACTTAAAAAAGCATTCTTGTACAATAAAGATAGCGGAGAATTACTAACTTATGTAGATGTAATAGATCCTGCTCAAGGAAAAATAGCAGGCCCTGCCGAGGAAGAAATAAAGTATAAAGCATTTTATGATCCTGCAACATATACTGTGGGAGATGCTACTGTTAATGTCAATAGCGGCACAGCATGGAACGCAAATCAAGTTGGAACATTGTGGTGGGATTTAAGAACTGCTAAATTTTTAAATGTTTATGAAAATGATCCTGTTTATAGAAACACAAACTGGAACACCTTAGCTAAAGGCGCAAGCATTGATATTTACGAATGGGTATCTTATAATCAATTACCTGCTGTGTGGGATAGTTTGGCCGACACTCCTACAGGTAATGCTGCCGGCATAAGTGGAACAAGTTTATACGGAAATACAGCATATACAGTTGTACAAAAATATAATACAGTTACCCAGTCATTTAAAAATACATATTATTTCTGGGTTAAAAACAAGAAATTTATTCCAAATGTGCCGGGAAGAAATTTAGCGGCAGCGGATGTTGCAAATCTAATTGCTAATCCACGAGGTAGTGGTTATACATACCTTGCATTAACAGGACTTGATAGCTTTAGTTTAGTAAATGCAAAACAGTTTTTACATGAAACACAAGTTGTGTTAAGTGTAGAATACTGGTTAATCGACAAGACAGATCAAAATGTTCATAGTCATTGGAAAATTATTAGCGAAGATCCAACAACTTATATTCCACCAGCAATTGAAGCAAAATGGATTGATAGTTTATGCGGATCAGATTTTGCAGGTAGGGTAGTTCCAGATCCTAAACTTCCTCCAAAATTACGCTACGGTATTGAAAATCGTCCTCGACAAGGAATGTTTGTTAATAGATTTGAAGCGTTAAAAGAATTTATAGATTTAACAAATCAAGTGTTATTGCAAAATCAAATCGTTGAAAATATTAATATGGATTCGTTAAACAGTTACGATCCTGTTCCTAATGAAATACTAGGATTATATGATACAACTTTTGATACTGATGCAGAATTAGTGTATGCTAATGTTGGAAACTTTGCAATGCCAACATTAACTCTAGTAGATCCATCGACTACTAACGGTAAAATTGCCCAAGTTATTATTCAATCTTCTGGTAAAGGATATCTAGTTGCGCCATATGTTGAGGTAATTGGTTCTGGTACAGGTGCAGTAATTAAAACAATTATTAATTCTAAAGGACAAATTACTGGAGTTGATATTGAATCTGCTGGAGAAGGTTACGACAGCAATACTGTATTTGTTGTAAGAAGTTATTCTGCGTTAGTTAAAAATGATAGCCAATCGGAAGGTAACTGGAGTATATATTCTTACGATCCTACTACTAAGATTTGGTCTAGAATAATAACTCAAGCATATGATGTGAGAAAATTCTGGAATTATGCAGACTGGTATTCTACCGGATTTAGTCAGTTTACAGCGGCAGATTTTTCAGTTGCTACAATAGTTGATTTAAATTCAATATCAGTATCAATCGGCGAAATAGTTAAAGTAAGAACAGTTAACAGCGGAGGCTGGTTGTTACTAGAAAAATATGCAAACTCTACATCAGTCGACTGGACACAATCATACAGTGTCATTGGTATACAAAACGGTACAATACAATTAAGTTCTTCATTATACCAAACTACTGGAACTCAACTAGGTTTCGATAATAGCACTTTTGATACAGAGGGATATGACCAATATGCGGCTGCTGAATTAAGAATAATATTAACTAGTTTAAAGAATGATATTTTTGTAAACACATTAACCGGTTCATATTTGAAATTATTCTTTAATAGTGTAAGATATGCGCACAGCGAACAACCATATGTAGATTGGATATTCAAAACTAGTTTTGTTAAAGCTCAACACAATGTTGGCGGATTAGATCAGCCAGTAACATATCGTCCTGACAATCTAAGTAATTTTGAAGATTTCGTCAACGAAGTTAAACCATACAGAACTAATGTTCGAGAATACATCGATGATTATACTGGTACAGATCTTGCACAGTTGCCTATCACTGACTTTGATTTGCAACCAATATACGAAAATGGAAGTATAACAACTATCAATGCGTATGTATCTTCTGGAAGTATAACAACAGGCGATGCTAACATTCAAAACTACCCATGGAAATTCTGGGAAGAGAATGTTGGGTTTAATATAACAGACATAATTTTAACTAACGCAGGGTCTAATTATGTAACAGAACCACAAGTTGTTATTACCAGTGATAGTGGCTCTGGCGCAACTGCGCGAGCATTCATTACTAATGGTACAGTAGGAAGAATTGTGTTGCTAACTCCTGGAAGTGGATATTTGTCTGCTCCTACGATTACTATTGATGGCGGTCTTGCTCTAGGCGGCACGGCTGCTACAGCATCGGCAATTATTGGCAACGGACTAATTCGTTCAATGCAGATGGGTATTAAATTTGATAGGGTTGATCAGTCATATTATATTACTCAATTGCAAAAAACTGAAAAATTTACTGGCTCTGGATCTAGAGTGCAGTTTCCATTGATATGGGGCCCAGATGTAAGAATTGGACAAAGTACAGTTACCGTTAATGGCATTCCTGCTCTAAGAGACGGATATGTATTAAACATTGTTTCATCAAAAGCTAATGGATATACACAATATTCTGGCACAATTACATTTGTTACAGCACCTGCAAACAAGAGTAGTATTGTAGTAACATACAACATTGACGAATCACTGTTGTCTGCAAATGACCGAATCCAGTATTTTTACAATCCAACATCTGGAATGTTAGGCAAAGACTTGTCTCAGCTAATGACTGGAATCGATTACGGTGGTGTAATAGTCGATGGACTTGGATTCCAAGTAGCATTAGGTTGGGATAGCTTGCCTTATTATTCAGACACATGGGATGAATATGATGACAACTACACAGATTATAAAGTTGTAGCAGGCGCAAACGAACATGCATTTACTTTACCATATGTTCCATCAGCAAACACACTATTGAACATTTATAAAGTAGAAGCGGGTATTGCAAATCCTGTAAAAATAGACGCATTAGATTTTAATGGAACCTCGTCAGCAACTAATAAAAATGCTATTATGGTAACACCAGTAGCAGACGGTATTTCAGCAACAGTTACATTACCTAATACATATACTGTTAATTCTGGCGATACGTTTATCATTAGACAAAGCACTAGCGATGGATCTATTGCACCGCAATCAAAAGATTATGATACATCATTAGATGGCGGCAATTTCTTAAGTGGTGTATATGCTACAGCTACTGGATTATTAGCCGATGATATTATTGTAGACGGCGATGATTTAGTTACTCCAACCACAAGCGGAGCACCAGAAGAAGTAGTTCCAGGTCAAGTTGTTGATACTGTGGCTATTAAAGTTTTTGATAAGCCTGGCGCAGGATCAGCTTCTGTTAAAGTTGACAACTATGTAGCAAACGGTTCTTCTACAGCATTTGCATTGACTCAGCAACCTAATAGTACTGGAGCAGTTATAGTTAAGGTTGACGGAAATATTAAAACTCTTAAAACAGACTATATTGTCAACTACGAAAAAGCAGAAGTTGTATTCAACACCACACCAACAATTGGTTCAGAAATTAGTTTGTTTAGCATTGGATTTAGTGGTGCAAACATTTTAGATATTGATTACTTTGTAGGAGATGGCAACACTGTTGAGTTTATTACAAATACAACTTGGCAAACTCCTACAACCAGTTTAATCTATGTTGATGGTGTAGTTGCAAATGCAACGTTGTTTAAAACTGATAACACTTATGCATTACCTAACGCAATAGGAATAAGATTTGGCACAGCACCGATGTTTGGCAGTGTAATTAATTATATTATTGTTTCTGGATCATCGCAAACATTTGCAATTACTAAAGTAGAAACTATAGCAACTAATGGTAATCTAACTTATACATTACAAAATACAATTGGTAATGCATTGCCTAACGAATCTAACATGATTGTTCGTGTAGATCAAAGTATACTTACTGGCCCTAGCAATAGTTATTTTACTATCGGTAGTAATAGATTAAACTATACAATTGACTCGGTAAAATTTGTTCCTTATTCTGTTCCTATTACTAATATTGCAGTTTTAGTAGGAGATACTATATTAGAACAAGGAAAAGATTATATAGTTGATCTTAGTGGTATTACTGTTAAAATTAATAAATCAATTTATACACAATACTCTGGACAAAAATTAATTGTTAGTATAACATCTGGCGAGACATATTTCTATAATCCATCTTCTAATACTATTACTTTTACTCACTCGTATGATAATACTCATTTGGTACAAGTTATTAGTTCTTATCAGCACGATTCATTAGATATAGAACGCACTGATGTTAATGTATCTACTACAGCAACATTAACACCAAACACACCACAGTTTTATTCTTACCAAGCATTAACTGGTGGGTTGATAGGATTAGATAGATCTGTTATTTCAGATGATTATGTATGGCTAGTAAAAAATTCAACATTGCTTGTGCCCGGCATTGATTATAAAGTAAACGATGACCATCAAAGCATTACAATGGCAACAGACTTGGTATTAAATGACCAAATGACTGTGATTACATTTGGAAGTATTATTTTAACATCCGGCATTGCGTATATGCAATTTAAAGACATGTTGAATCGTGTTTCATATAAACGTTTAAGTTTATCAAAACGCACAACATTAGCACAAGATTTGCATTGGAATGACGTTAGTATTGTAGTTGAAGATGCTAGTAAATTTGATGTACCAAACCCAGCTTCTAATAAACCTGGTGTTTTGGAAATTCGCGGCGAACGTATCGAATACTTCCAGATATCTGGAAATACATTAAGCCAATTGAGACGTGGTACACTAGGCACCGGAGTTAATAAGGTAGTTACTGCTGGCACATACGTTCAAGACATTGGTACTTCAGAAACTATTCCGTACAATGATACTCAAGTTATTGAACAAATAACAAGCGACGGTACTAACATAGTTGATTTACCGTTCGTACCAAATTCAGTAAATGATATCGAAGTGTTCGTAGGCGGCTACAATGATGGAGCCGAGTGGGCCAGCGGTGTAACTTACTCTGTAGGTACAATAATAACTGTAGGAAGTTACACTTATAGATGTATTTCTAATCATATTAGTGGCGCAACATTCTTTAGTCCAGTTACAACTGTAACTATTAATGGAAATATTGTTACTACAGTTAACACAAACATAGCTTCTAGCGTAGTTTGGAAATTCTTTATAGGAAATATTCGTTTAAAGAAAACAGGGTATACTGTGTTTAACATAAACAACGCACCGTACAGTCCAGCAGGTGATGTAACGTTTGCTCCAGATTTTTCAGTTGATGGAACAACAGCTAAGGTAACATTAACTAATTTGTTAACAGAAGGCACACAAATAACTGTAATTAAAAATACTGGTACAGCATGGGATAGCTCTATAGATATTCTATACGATACTGGAATTATTGCTGAATTTTTAAGAGCAGAACCAGGCATTTGGTATTCAGCATACGAGCAAACAAGCACAAGTGGATCGACTACAATAGACAGCGTAGATCTTACATTTGATGGCGATAATTTAACATTCGATCAAGGAACAACATAAAATGACACAACAAATTATTAATGTCGGCACACATGTAGGAGATCATACAGGTGATACGTTGCGTACAGCTGGACAAAAAATAAATGCAAATTTTTCTGAAATTTACGGAACTATAGCTACTTCTTCTTTACCTAACCAAACCGGCAATGCAGGTTATGCGTTGTTCACTAATGGCACATCTTTGGTTTGGCAACCAGTTACTGTAACCAATGGTGTGGTTACGACAGGGTCGTACGTTAATCCAGTATGGATTAATAGTTTAAGTTATACAAAACTTACTAGTGTACCAATTGCATCATCGACTACTGCTGGTATTGCATCGGTAGACGGTACAACAATTACAAGCAGTAATGGAGTTTTAACTTCTCATTATTCATTGCCGACAGCAACTACTAGTATACTTGGTGGAGTTAAAGTTGATGGTACTACTATTACAATTAATAATGGAATTATAAGTGGCGCAAATACATATTCATTGCCAACAGCAACTACTAGTATATTAGGTGGCGTCAAAATTGACGGCACCACAATTTCAATAAATGGTAGCGGAATAATATCAGCGGCACCTGGTGCTTATTCGTTGCCGACAGCAACTACTAGTATATTAGGTGGAGTAAAAGTTGACGGGTCGAGTATTATAATCAATGGTAGCGGTGTAATTAGTGCTCCAGCTACAATTTATACACTACCAACAGCAACTACTACTGTGTTAGGAGGAGTAAAAGTTGACGGTAGTACAATTTCAATTAATGCTGGAGTTATTACTGCTAACTATACAAATTATTCATTGCCAACTGCATCAACTAGCATATTAGGCGGTGTTAAAGTTGACGGAACATCTGTTACTATTAATAATGGAGTTATTACTGCTACTCCTTATTCACTACCAACAGCAACCACTAGTGTCCTCGGTGGAGTCAAAGTTGACGGAACTACAATTTCGATTAACGGTGGAATGATTACTGCTAATTATGTTCCTTATTCGTTACCACTAGCCGGAACAGGCGGTTCAGGATTATTGGGCGGTGTTAAAGTTGACGGAACTTCTATTACTATTAATACAAGTACTGGTGTTATTAGTTCAGTCAGCACATATTCTTTACCATCTGCAACTACATCAACGTTAGGTGGAGTTATTATTCCAGCAGTTGGTACTAGTGGTATTAATAATACTAGTGGAACTATCGGACTAGCAACTGCAAGTAACACCCAATTAGGTGGAGTTAAAGTTGACGGGTCTAGTGTTATCATCAACAATGGAACAATTAGTGTTCCAATTGCCGCAACAGTAGGAGCCAACAGCGGTATTGCTACATTAGATAGTACTGGGCATTTAACATCTTCACAAATTCCTACAAGTTTAGCCGGCGCAGTTATTTTTAAAGGTACATGGAACGCAAATACTAATACACCTACATTAACAAACGGTTCTGGAACAGCAGGTTGGGAATATGCAGTGTCAACTGGAGGTACAGCATTAGGGTATACTTTTAATGCAGGCGATTATGTAATTTATAACGGAACTACATGGCAACAAATTCCTGGATCAGGAACAGCGGCTTCTGCTGGCACGTTAACTGGAACAACCTTAGCAAGTAATGTAATTAATAGTAGTTTGACTAGTGTTGGCACACTGACTAATTTAACTGTAACTAATACTATTACAGGTAGTATTACTGGTAATGCCGCTACAGTAACTAGTATCAGTGGAAATACATTAACAAGCACACAAGTTACTAACGCATTAGGATTTACACCGTTACAGTCAAGCAGTTTAAGTGTAACTACTGCCGCGGCTAGCGGTGCAGGTAGTTTAAGTTATGCAACCGGAGTGTTTACATTTACCCCAGCTGCCACTTATAATCTTCCTACAGCAACTAATCAAATATTAGGCGGAGTAAAAGTTGATGGTACTACTATTACAATTAATAATGGTATTATTACTTCTCCATACACATATACATTGCCAACTGCAACAACATCAATATTAGGTGGTGTTAAAGTTGATGGATCTACAATTACAATTAACAACGGAGTTATCAGTTCAACAGGTGGATCTGGAAGTTATAGTCTACCAACAGCGACTACTAGCATACTAGGTGGCGTTAAAATTGATGGTACTACTATTACAATTAATAATGGTGTTATAACTTCTCCGTACACATATACATTACCGCAAGCAACAACATCAGTGTTGGGCGGTGTTAAAGTCGATGGTACTACTATTACTAGCAGTAGTGGCACCATTAGTACAGTTGCTAATACTCGTAATACTGTTTCAGCAACTACAGTTTCATTATCAAATCAATCAAGTGCTACAGCAACAGTTACTATAGGTAAAGGATATGTTTTATATAGTATTCAAGTTAGTGCCGGAGCATGGGTAACATTGTATACTAGTTCAACAGCTCAAAGTAATGATAATAGCAGAAGCATTACTACTGATCCTACACCAGGAAGCGGTGTAGTAGCAGAAGCAATAACAACTGTAGCAACTACAACTTATTTTAGTCCAGCAGTGTTTGGATACAACAATGATGTTTCTGTATCAGCAAACGCTTATTTAAAAATTTACAATAATAGCGGCAGTTCAGCGGCAATTACTGTAACACTAACTTACTTAAGATTAGAATAATATGAACTTAACTCCAACTGTCGCGTTATCAAATAGTACTCTAACTATACCTGCCGGAGCATCTGTTGCTCCAGTAAATCTTGGAAACGTAATTAATTTCAGCATAATGCTCCGCAGGCCAATGTCTATTACTGAATATGCAGATGGTGTAATTGCTGGTACAAATAAAATTTTGTCTTATGTTGATTTTTGTAATCAATTTAATTCATTAGATACTGACATATCACTCATATCTGATTTTGCTACGGCAACTGGTTTTACTATTGTAGATAGCCATGCACCAAGTGCTACTATAAAATTAAGTGGAACAGTTTCACAAATTAATTCTGCATTTGGTATTACACTGAATACTGTTACAATAGCCGACAGATCATACATGAGTTACGATGGCACAATGCATATTCCTAGTGTGTTAGATACTGTTATTGAATATGTGTTAGGACTTGATTTATCTGTTACTATTAGTCGAGAAGCAGTTCCTTATGATGGCAGTATATCACAAACTGCGGTGAGTCTTACTCCACCACAAGTTGCTACTGCTTACAATTTTCCTGCCGGTGACGGATATGGTGTTTGTGTTGGAATTATGGAATGGGGAGGAGGTTGGACAACTAGTAATTTAACATCAAGTTTTTCTCCATTAGGGTTATCTAATCCAACAATTACAAGTGTATTAACTGACGGCGGAACTAATAACCCAGGCGACAATAACGGATCCCCTGAAGTTATGTTAGATATTTACTGCGCCGCCGGAGTAGCACCAAAAGCTAGATATGTTACTTATTTTGGTTATGGTGCAGGATCTAGTAGCCCTACAGCTGGGTCTAATTGGTATAATAATTTCAATACAGCAATTCACGATACTACTAACAGCCCTAGTGTTCTTAGTACAAGTTGGGGTGCTGGAGAAACATCTTATTGGAATTCAACTTACGTCAGTGCTACTGATAATGTTTTAGCACAAGCAGTAACATTGGGCATAACAATTTTAGTATCAAGCGGCGATAGTGGCTCAACATGGGGTCAATCTACTACAGAAGTTTTGTATCCATCGTCGAGCAGATACGTAACAGCGTGTGGCGGAACATCGTTACAACTTTCTGGAAGTTCTAGATCTACAGAAGTTGCCTGGACTGATTCAGGCGGCGGACTGAGCACGTATCAATCGATACAGTCTTGGCAATCTGGATTAACTTATACTACATATTCAACCGGGGGTGTTAGTGGATCTGCTACTACATTGACCGTTAGGGGTGTTCCGGACATTGCTGGAAATGCAGATCCTAACACAGGTTATACATTTAATTGGGGAAATTCTAATACAAGAAGTCAATATGGCGGCACTAGCGCAGTTTGTCCATTGATGGCTGGAATGGTTGCCCGTCTTAATCAACTTACTGGTAACAGATTAGGGTTTGCTAATACGTTCTTCTATGCCAATCCGTCTGCTTTTACTGATATTACTTCAGGGGAAAATGCAGTTTATGTAAATGGTTACAAGACTACTAGCGGATGGGATGCAGTCACTGGTTTAGGTGTTCCGATAGGTACTACATTGTACAAACTAATGCATACAGGATCTACTTTTCCTAAGCAAAATTTTGGTTTTAGGGGTACAGGACCTACTTATCCAAGGATCACTCAGGGTGCAAGAACGGATTAAACTATCAGATAATGACACAGCATAAATATAAGATAAAGAGAGTTAACTATGCAGACTAAAGACCAAACAGGAATCCACATAGAAGGGCATATTAAAATATATGACCCTGTTTCCCAAGAAGTTTATATTAATAAACGTAACGCAATCCATTATGAAAATATTAGTATGGCACTAGCGGAAAGTCTTGCTGACAGCGGCAACGGATTTGTGTATCAAATGGCGTTTGGTAACGGTGGAACTAGCATAGATCCAACAGGAATTATTACATACCTCACACCAAACACATCGGGAACTAATGCTAGTTTGTATAATCAAACTTATGTTAAAGTAGTTAATCAAAATTCTAGCAACAATTTAGACCCAACTAGAAATTTTATCGAAACACGACATACTACTGGTACTAACTATACCGACTTATTCGTCACATGTTTGTTAGATTACGGCGAGCCAAGCGGACAAAATGCATACGATGTTGAAAGCAACGGACAAAGTGCGTATGTTTTCGATGAATTAGGATTAACAAGTTATAGTGCAACAGGACAAAGTTTGTTATTAACCCATGTTATCTTTCACCCGGTACTAAAAAGTTTAAACAGACTAATTCAAATTGATTATACAGTACGTATACAATCGTTAACTGGCCTAGTGTCAGTATAAGGAGCAGAACTAAATGTCTTATACTGTTACATTTACTGAATCAAATAATCCTGATAAACAACCTATCGTTGTTCAAGACGGCACTATAGATAGCACGACTAGTTTACAATTTGTAGGAAAGAATTATACAGGCTACGGATCGGTTATTGCAAATGATTTTTTACATTTATTAGAAAATTTTGCTAATAATACAGCTCCAGCTAATCCTGTACAAGGCCAACTGTGGTTTGACACTTCAGCTAATATTAATTTACTTTATGTATACGATGGAACAACTTGGAATCCAGTTGGAAGTCTTAAAAAAGCCGGAACAGCACCGAGTTCTGCATTAGCCGGTGACTTGTGGGTTGACACAACAAACAATCAATTATATTTGTATTCTGGAAGTAGTTTTGTTTTAATTGGACCTCAATTTAGTTCAGGATTGCAAACAGGACCAATTGTAGAAACTATCGTTGATACAAATAATATTGCACACAATGTAACAACTATTTACGGAAGTAGCAGTAGTGACACAACTACTAGTTACAGACTTGCAATTATAAGTAAAGATGCTTTTACGCCAAAAGCAAATATTAATGGTTTTACTTCTATCAATGAAGGATTTAATCTAAGTAGCATTGATTCAAATAATTCTTCTAGCTTAACTAGATACTGGGGTACTGCTCAACAAGCAGATGCATTATTAGTAGGAACAACTACTGTAGCAGCCGCAAACTTTTTACGCGGTGATACAACTACTGTTGCAAATTATCCGATTAACGTAAGAAATGATGGCGGTATTACCTTAGGCGCTGGCTTAGGATTTAATATTGGCGTTAACGGAAATAATACTGTTTTATATTCTAAAAGTAGCGGAAATGCTATAGAATTTGCAACAAATAATGCAGGTACAGTAGTAACTTCTATGCATCTTAATGCTAATTCTAGACTAGGTATTGGAGCAAGCAACACTAATCCACAATCTACACTAGATGTAATTGGTGGAACTACTATTAAAGACGATCCTAGTACGCAGTCGATAGCATGGACTAGCAATACTGCTGTAACATTGAACACTTATATTACTTCTAATAATTATTACTATCGGGTTACAGTAGCAGGAACAACAGGAACAACGTCGCCTAATTTTACTAGTGGTACAGCCGTTGACGGTACAGCTACGTTACAATTTGTAGGTGCAGTACCTTCCGCTCCAGTCCCAGGTCGTTTGATAATTACAGGTACAACAGACGTAACTACAACTAGTGGTAGCCCATTTGATCCAGGTGGAGCAAGTATACAAACCCAAGGCGGCCTATCTGCGGCATTGAGTGCTAGTATTGGAACTACATTAACAGTTGGTGGAACTACTACAGGAACATCTGGCGCAATAAATGTAGGCGCAGATCTTAATTCTGTGTCTATATTGCCAAGTGCTAATGGAGTATATGACATTGGTAGTAGCTCACATACATTTAGAAACGTGTATGCTAATACGTTTACTGGAAATTTTAACGGAACATTCACTGGTTCGTTGACAGGTAGTATATCTGGAGCAGCCGCTAAACTTCAATCAGCAACAACATTTCAGATAACAGGAGACGTTACTAGCCCTGGATACGAATTTAATGGTCAAGTTGCTAGCGGAACTATCAGTTTTAATACAACTATTAACCAAACTCTTATTACAAGTAAATCTGCCGCAACAGATTCGTCATTAACTGACCAATTTTTAGTTTATCAAAGCGGTTCAGGTCTTGTAAAAATGTCGAAAGCGGTGTTGTTCAACCATGTGGCTACAGTGCCAATCGGCGCAATATTTCCATTTGCTGGAACAGGATCTAATATACCAGCTGGTTACTTGTTATGTGACGGTAGTGAAGTTCTTATATCGTCATATCCAGGGTTGTTTGCAGTATTGCAATATACTTATAAGGCATCTTCACAGTTGCAAGGTCTAAGTACATTTGCATTGCCGGATCTAAGAGGTCGTTTCCCACTTGGTCCAGATAATATGGGCAATGGTCTTACAGTGCCAGCAGGTGACGGCTCTGGTGTACAAATTTCGGCAGGTGGTGGAACAGCAAATCGCGTGTCATCTGTCACTGCTGATTTAGTAGGTGCAAGTTCTGGTACACAAAATGTTACATTGGCAACTACTAATTTACCAGATCACAAACACAGCCTTAATGATGGCAACGCTCAATATTACGCCGTTGGATCCCCAGCGGCCGCATCAGATGCAAACGCAACAGTCGGCCAAGGTTTAACCGTTCAGGATCAAATAGGTCAAGGGTACGGACTTAGCAATAGTGGAAGTATTATTGGTGCAACAAATCCGCCAACACCGATTTCAATAATGAATCCTTACTTAACTATTAACTACATAATTTTCACTGGTGTTATATAATGAGTTATACTATAAATTTAACTGACGGAGCCGTTCTAACACAAATAGTTGACGGTACTATAGATCAAACATCTACAGATTTGACTCTAATAGGAAAGAATGCAACTGGATATGGACTATATGTTAACGATAACTTTGTTCATATGTTGGAAAATTTTGCTAATACTACTCAACCAGCTAATCCTTTAACAGGTCAGCTATGGTTTGATACAACACAAAATCGATTAAAGGTATATAATGGAAGCCAGTTTGTTGTTAGCGGAGGTACGTTAACTGCACCAACTGCTCCTAGTAGTTTAACTACAGGAGATATGTGGATTAATACAGCAACAGCTCAATTATATTTTAATGATGGTGTGTCGAATGTATTAGCTGGTCCGATCTACACTAGTACTCAAGGCCAAAGTGGATTTATTGTAGAAGATATACTTGATACTAATAACATAAATCACACCATTGTGTATTTGTATGTGTCTAATAGCTTGATAGGAATCTTTAGTAAATCAGCATTTACACCAGCAAGCTCTATTACAGGGTTTTCTGGAAACATCGGCATTGGTTTTAATGTAGGAAATTTAACAGGTACGCAGTTTAATGTTCCTGTATTAACTGCAACACAGTTGTTAAGTGCTGAAGGAATAACATATACAGCAGATCAGTTAGTACAAATAACAGGCGATCAAGTTATTACTGGAACATTAACATTACAGGATTCTACTCCTTTAATTTTAGGATCTAATAGTAATAATGAGATAGATATAAGCACACTATTATTTCAAATTAAATCAAATTCTCCAAATCAGAATTTTGAAATATCTACACTAGCAGGGTCAACACAGTCTCCTGCGTTGTTTATAAATGCTAGTAGCCAGTATGTTGGTATTTTTAATGGAAATCCTCAGTACGGATTAGACGTTACGGGTACTATTAATGCTACTGGAAATGCAATTTTAGGCGGTGCAATAACAGCAGGCGGCACTATTTCAGGAACCGCTTTAAAAATAACAACATCTGCGACTCCAGCAACTAGTTCTAGCACAGGTGTTACCGGGCAAATTGAATGGGATTCGAGCTATGTTTATGTATGTGTTGCAACTAACACCTGGAAACGTGCGGCTTTAAGCACATGGTAATAAGCACCAAAATAATGATAAATACTCAAGAATAAGGAAACAGGAGCAATGGCATATACAATTAATCACTACAATGGTACTCTGCTTACAACTATATCAGATGGTACCGTCGATACGTCTACGGATCTTACATTAGTTGGTAAAAACTACGCAGGATACGGGCAAATTCAAAATGATAATTTTGTATGGTTGCTTGAAAACTTTGCAAGTTCGCAACAACCAGCTAGTCCATTAACGGGACAAATTTGGTTTGACAGCGGCAATAGTAAGTTAAAATTCTGGGACGGCACACAATTCCGTACTACAGGTGGTGCTGAAATCGGCGCAACTGCTCCTAGCGGACTTACAATTGGCGACTTTTGGTTCGATACAACTACTAGTCAGTTGTTTGCGTGGCAAGGCACAGGGTTCACACTAATCGGACCACAGGCTGTAGCTGGATCTAGCACAACAGAAATGTTAAGTACCAGCGTTAAAGACAACGTTGGCGGCAGTCACACTATTATCGAAGCAATCGATAACGGACAAGTTATCTTTATTATTAGTCCAGATTCTGCATTTACATTAGACAATACTGCAAATGCTATTACTGGTTTTACTACAATTCAACAAGGTGTAACATTATGTTATACTAATAATAATAGTACACCAGGAGTCACAACTAGTGCTCACAGATTCTGGGGAACAGCAACTAACGCTGACCAATTAGGTGGTTTGGCTGCAAATCAATATGTTCAAACAGGTAGTGCGGCATTTAGTACTGTAGTTAATTTTTCTGACGTAGGATACACTGTTGGTAGTCCAGTTGCTCGTTTGCGTGTGTTTAACAACAATGCAACAACTCCAACAATCCAGAATGAAAGTAACAATACTATCGTTTTCCAAACAACTGTTTCTTCAGCAACAGTGACTCCTTTGCAGTTAGTAGGCACCGATGTATTGCCAGGAGCAACTGCAACAAGTCAATTAGGTAATTCTAATTACCAATGGACTACAGTTTGGGGAGCTAACTTTTCAGGTAATGCCGCATCAGCAACTGGTTTGGCATTTAATAGTGCAGTAGCAACTCCTAGTAGTGCAACAAGTCCTAATACTGTAGTAGTTAGAGATAACAGCGGAAATATTAATGCCGCAATTTTTAATGGTGCAAGTACAACAAGTTATTACGCTGACTTGGCAGAAAAATATTTGCCTGATGCAGTGTACGAGCCAGGAACAGTAATGGCAGTAGGCGGTGAGAAAGAAGTAAGAGCCTGCGGTGCAAACGATATGGCTATTGGCGTTATAAGTACTAACCCAGCATACATGATGAACAGCGAATTAAAAGGCGGTGTTTATGTTGCACTAAAAGGTCGTGTACCAGTTAAAATATATGGCGGTTGTAGTAAAGGTGATCGCATTGTACCATATGGTGCAGGTTGGGGTCAATCAGACAACAACGCACCTGGAGATGGCTATCCAATTTTTGCTATTGCATTAGAGGATTGTAATAATACAGCCGTTACGCTTGTAGAATGTGTGATACTTTAAGAAGTAAAGGATAAAAAATGGCTGGACAAGGCACCACGATACTCGCAAGTGATTTTAATGCGATTCAATCAATTATTGCTAACGTTTTAGGTACAGGATCTGGATCTACCGGATATGGTCAACCTGTAACAAGCAGTCAAGTAACTGTTGGCGGCAAAATTACGGCAGTAGGTTGGCAAAAATTAAGAAATGATTTACTTGCGGCTCGTCAGCATCAAACAGGAAACGATGAAAGTGGAAATTTAACTCCACCTAGTACTGGAATTCTTGTTAGAGAATACGATCGTGCCGCGTATCTAGCGTATGCACAACTAATTCAAGCTAATCAATATTCTGTAGGTACAGGCCAATCAAGTCCTGCAACTTTAAGTAATCCTACACGTACTACTCCGTTTACCGGCACACTAACACATCAAGTTACATTAAATTTTGGAAGTGCTAATGCCGCTAGGTATTTTTTCAATAGTGGAAGTAATATACAATTTAGTGCAAGTTTAACAGGTTCTCCACAAGGAGATAACAGTACTACAAAGAGTAATGATTTTGCAACATTACTATCTGGAGTACAAACTATAACATTTAATTATAATAGTACTACTACTAGTAACCCTGGCGGATCAAATCAAACAATAGCAAGTAGTGTAGGCTTTTATCAGTTAACTACTAGCCAACAATTATTGTTTAGAAAAACTACTTCAAGTCCTACCTATACTAATAACCAATATGACATTTATGCTCAAATTGATGGAACAGGCTCTGTAGTTACATTTTTTATTAAATTCCAAGATACTGGAGCAGGTTCTAATCCAAGCGGTTATAACGTAGACTGGCAAATTGAAGGAAATTTAAACAGTACAGTGATAACTAACTATGCATCTGGATCAAACGTATCTATGATGACACCTAATCCAGCTAATCCATCTTTGACGTACTTCCCGACAGTTACACAGTCAGGACCTTAATACCCTAATCTATTGACAAGATAACTACTGTAGTGTAATATTATACACTACGGAGTTTTCTATGGATGAACGGATTGAAAAAGCATTTGCAGTAGCAAATTACATGTCTACTTTGGCAAACCAAAGACGCATAATGCTAGAAGAATACAATCAAAAATTATTGTATTATATTAACGGTGCAACATTTAAAATTAATTTAGAATTAATTAATTTCACTAAATTAACATTAGATTTAGGACATGTTGAAGATACTGCATTTATTGATAGCAACGATTTGCCAGTTGTAATTAATGATGTTCAGGACTTTTTTGATAACATTGTTTCAATCTATTTCGAAGCAACTAATGATTATGCCGCCAAATATGCAGAAATCAAAAGTAAAAGAAAAATTTCTAATATTGTTGAGTTATGACAACCGGCGCAGTAATATTTGCTCAGAATAATTTGACTATTGACTATATTAAATTATCAATATTTGCGGCTTCACGAGTAAAACAATATTTAGAAATCCCAGTATCTATTGTAACAGATAGTAAAGAATATTTGTTAAACAAGTTTCCAGATCATCCATTCGACCAAATTATCGAAATCAAATTTAGTCCATCTAACCAAACTAAAAAATTCTACGATGGTAGTTTAGAATCAAAAAATCTACCTTGGAAAAACGAAGCACGTAGCACTATATATGATTTAACACCGTACGATCGTACATTAGTAATTGATAGTGATTATATTATCAATTCAAAAATATTAAAACATGCGTTAAACAACAATTACGATTTTCAAATATATCGCAATAGCTTCGACTTAGCAGTTGATCGTAGTTCTGCAGAATTTAAAAGAATAAATCAATACAGTATTCCATTTTATTGGGCAACGGTATTTGTATTCCAAAAAAACATAGTTACTGAATCGTTTTTTAATTTAATTTCTTATATTAAAGAAAACTGGTCCTACTTTAAATTGTTGTATAATATCGATAGTTCAACATTTAGGAACGACTTTGCTTTTAGTATTGCTATTCACATTATGAATGGTAAAACAGAAGGAGATTTTGCGGTAGAACTTCCAGGAACTATGAGTTATATTATGGATACTGATTTACTAGTTGAGGCAAAAGACGATAGTATGCAATTCCTAACTCCTAAAAAAAATTATATAGGAGAATACCTCATGACAAAGACAACCGGTATAGATGTTCATGTAATAAACAAAATGAGTTTATCTAGATTTATAGATGGAGGATCTGGTGTCTAAAGGATTTTTATTATTTGCACAGAATACTAAAGATGTTGATTACATTATTCAAGCGTATGCATTAGCATTGAGCATACAGTTTAGTCAAACAGATGTTAAATCGGTATCTTTAATTACAAATGATCCAGTGCCTGATGAGTATAGATCAGTGTTTGATCAAATTATACCAATTCCGTGGTTCGATGAAACTCAAGATTCGATTTTAAAAACAGAAAACCGCTGGAAATTTTATTATGCAACTCCGTACGATGAAACTATTGTACTAGATACTGATATGCTTTTATTAAAAGACATATCAACATGGTGGAATTATTGTAGCAATTACGATGTTAAATTTTGTTCTAAAATACTTAATTATAAACAAGAACAAGTACTAGAAGATACATTTCATCGAAAAACATTTATTTCTAATAACCTATCTAATCCATATTTTGCGTTACACTATTTTAAAAAGAATGAAGCAGCCTTTGAATTTTATAAAGTATTAGAGTTTGTTATTACTAATTGGGAATTTTGTCGAGGAACATTTGCTCCACTTGATCCTCAAGAATGGTCTAGTATGGATTTAGCTACTGCTATTGCTATTGAAATTTCTGGAATGTGGGATACTGTAGTAGACGAATTAGGTATACTGCAATTCGTACATATGAAAACTCCTATTCAAGGATGGGAATCTACTCCAAGCAGTTGGAGAAATTTTGTAAATTATATGATTACCGATAAAGGTGATTTTGTTGTTGGCAATATTAAACAGGCAGGATTATTTCATTATGTAGAAAAAGATTTTATTAATCAGTCTGTATTAAAACGATTAAAGGAGTTAGCATATGGCTCGTAAAAAAACAGTAGTATTGCCTCCCCCTCCGCATCGTACAAATACATATTATGTGTATTATGATAAAACAACAAACGCTGTGCTAGCCGCCACAAACGAAAAACATCCGGGATTTACAGATTACCTTGAAGTAGACTTTGATACATTTGAAAGATTTTCCTCAGGTAAAGACAAATTTAGCGATTATCTTTTAGGGTATGTTAAAGACGGTGACACAACTACTTTAAAATTAATTTCAGTAATTGCCCAAGCATACAAATTTCAAAATACCATGCTGGAGGTTATAACTGATAACACAGTTACAAACCCAGAACTATTAGTAGAATGGCACGGTCCTAATAAAGAATGGAATTTCTTTTTATCAGATACTGCTAAAAAACGACTTACTGGAAAATTAGAAAATTCTAAATTATTATTTTTTGTTATATTAGAAAATGATTATGATTTTTTAATTAGAACTATTGTTATAGATTCTCGTGAAATAATTACAAAAAATTGTATTGGTATACCTTTTGAAAACACGTTTGAATTAAATATAGACAAAATTAACATAGCAACAAGATTAATTTTTGAAAGTCAAAAATTAAGGATTATAAATGAAGACAATTAAAATTATAGAACAGGATATTATATTTTTAAGTTACAACGAGCCTAATGCTGAAAAAAACTATGCCGATTTGCTTACAAAAGTTCCTTGGGCTAAACGTGTTCATGGAGTTAAAGGCAGTGATGCCGCACACAAAGCCTGTGCAAAATTAAGTGAAACAGAATACTTTGTTACAGTAGACGGTGACAATATCATCGATCCTAAATTTCTAGAAGTAGAAATTGAAATTGACGGTGTAAAATTTACTGATGATAATGTCTTTAGCTGGTGTGGTAATGTCTACGTAAACAATTTAAAATACGGAAACGGTGGGCTCAAATTATGGACACGTAAATTTGTGAATAACATGCGTACTCATGAAAATAGTGATCCGAATGATGACAAAGGTCGAGTTGAGTTTTGTTTTGATGACAAGTATTATCAATTTGATGAATGCTACAGTGACAGCTTTACTAATGCAACTCCAGAACAAGCCTGGAGAGCAGGATTTCGCGAAGGTGTTAAGATGTGTTTAGTCCAAGGAGCTAAAGTAACTAATACTAAAGAAATTTGGTGGAAGAACTATCATAGACTGCTAATATGGTGTAACATTGGTGCAGATGTAGATAACGGTCTTTGGAGTATGTATGGAGCAAGAGAAGGTGCATACTTAACATTGTGTACAGATTGGGACTATAGTAATGTTCGAGATTTTGATTGGTTAGCAGATCAATGGAAAACAACATATAGTAAAATAACAAATGAAATGTTACCCCACGAAATAAGCGGTCTAGGCGAAACTCTTAAACATGAGTGCAATTTAGAACTTGTAGAACCTAGTAAAGATGTAAGTAAATTCTTTAAACAAGTTTACGAAAATATTCCACGCACTGTAAAAAGACGATAATGTACGATATTTTATTCATTAGTTATAATGAAGTGTATGCGGATGAAAACTTTGCTAGATTAAAAGAACGATTTCCGTTAGCAAAACGTATACACGGGATTACTGGTATACATCAAGCACATATCGCCGCCGCCAAAAAAGCATTTACAAAAATGTTTTGGGTAGTAGACGCAGATGCAATAATACTAGATTCTTTTAATTTTGATTATAGTGTTCCAGACTGGGATTTAGAAGTTGTTCATGTTTGGAAAAGTCGTAATCCTGTTAACAATTTAGAGTATGGTTATGGCGGAGTAAAACTACTTCCAAAAAAATTAACTATGAATATGAGTACTGATAGTATAGATATGACTATGAATATTAGTCCTAATTTTAAAGTTATGGATGAAGTTAGCAACATAACAGCCTTTAACACAGATCCGTTTAGTACTTGGCGTAGTGCATTTAGAGAATGTTGTAAATTATCAATAATAAAAAATGAAGAAGCAGAGATTCGTTTAAACCGATGGTGTACTGTAGGATCGGATTTAGATGCAATTAATGGCGCACTTGCAGGAAGAGAATACGGAGAAAAAAATGCCTCCAATCCGGAGGCATTATCTAAGATTAACGATTTTACTTGGCTACAAGATCAGTGGTCATTGGAAAAATCTTAGCTATAACTTCGGCACAAGCAATAGCAACTTCTTGGTGTTCTTTTTGTGTACCATTAGCACTACGCAATTCTATGAAATGAATCCAACTGCGTAACGTACCATTCATATATAAACGACTTTCAATTAGTCCTTCTGGTAGTACAGCACGGGCTTGCTCTTTAGCAATACCTTTACTAACAGCCCATTCATATGCATCGCGTGACTGCTTGATAACTAGTTCTTGCATACGTTCCCATTGATAGGCAAGGAACCGATCTTCATCATTATTATGAGGATCTAGCTCTATACTGTTTTGTCTATTTTTGGTATCTTGCTTGCGAGCATCTCTAAGTACAAAGTTGAGATCCTTTGTTGGGTCAGCATAACGTTGGCTGAACTCTTGAAAGCTGAAGCTTCTATGTCTAAGGATTTGTCTTGCGATATCTCTTGTAGTAGTAATCTCGATGCAGGCGGACACCATTTCGAGAGGACTCCAATGTTGGTGCTTAATAAGATATCGTATGAGCTTTTCTGAGGTTTCTGTATTAAGCTGATTGCTCGGGTTACTGACTCTTGCACAGTAGGCAATGAGTTCTTGTGCATCCGAGATTCCCATGCTAGTGAATTCTTCAGTTGGCTGGCTATAACTAAGCAATTTAACATTCATTTATAACTTCTTCTTTTTTAAAAACCGTTGTGTAGTTCGAACAATATCTTTTTTAACTTTATCTGTATCTAGTTTAAAGTCAATATTGTCGATGTTTGCTTCGTAACTTTTAACAAGTTCGGCTAGATTCTTTTCAAAGGCATCCCATCCATTGCGTTTAGTCTGCTGAGTAATTTTTATTTCCCAAGTCTTGCCATCTTTAAAATTGACCAGCACGGTATGAAGGTACCCTAAAGGTACTACGTTTACACGTATGTCTTCAAATACTTCTGGCCAATGCGCTATGACGTCCTTGGGAAGAGGTCTTCCCGTTTTCGTCATTTAAGTAGTTTTTTTCTTGGTCGGAACCAATTCCTCTGCTTCTCTGCGCATTTGAGCGGCTTCTTTACTTAACTTATCAGCTTGGCTACGTAAGTACTTTGCTTTATCATCCGGACTTTTAAACGATGTTGGAATTGTTTCAACAGTAGCTTTTACTATCTCAGATACCTTACCAACAGTCACTTCTGTAGTAGATGCATCAGCAACTTCTTCAAGACGTTTAGCTTCAGATTTTTCTGGAGTGTCTGCTTTAACTGATAAATCGTCTACTGCTACACCGCGTTGTTCGGCAATAACTTGATTTAATTCGGAAAGTAAAATACTAAAACCGGTAGTCGGAGTCATTTCAATTGCACTTGTAGGTGCTTTAATTAAACGACCGTTTGCATGCAAATTACGTAACATATTGCTTCCATCTGGAAACTGATTACGATCTAAAGCATCTGCAAATTCGTATGCATCTTGACCACTACCACTTTCCACTAAGTTAATAATAGCATCGTGATAAATGTCTGGCAAGTTTTCTGTCGGAACAATTAGGCAATGGTTTGCATCACCAGGTAGGGTGCGATAAGCTACTAAACATTTCTTATTAGTAGATTTAACACGGCCCACGTGTTTAATTTCTTGGGCCATATTATGCTCCTGCAATAGCTGATGTTGCGGCTGTTGTTGTTGGTGCTTGTGCTGGTGCTTGTGTTGCAGGTTGTGCTTCTGCTTGTTGTTTAGCAACTGCATCTAAAAATGTAGTTAGTTTGGTATAAGTTTGACCAACTGCTACCATTTCGTTAGGTTTAAATGCACCACGTGAACTAGCAATATCAATAATAACTTTCATTGCGTTCAAGTCATTAATTGTTAGGTCATTGCTGGCTTGTGAAGCGTCTGGCGCTTGTTGATTTTGTACAGTATCTACCATTTAGTATCTCCTTAAAAGTACGTATATAATTATCTCGTTTGTAAATGTGGACATGCAATCGTGAAAAAACTTAATTCTTTTTCACTTTCAAATCCTATACGGGTAACATATACAATAGTATTGGTGTTATCTAATGCTATACCCTGTCCAACATAATACCTATTATTTAGATTCTTCTTGATCCAAGAGTCGATAGATTTGACTAGACTTGGATTGTATTTGTCAATGGTTGTGTACTTAAAATGAGGGCAGGCAAACTCAACCCTTCTAATATTAAAATAATTTAAAGAATTGGGCTTGCCCGTTTTTAATGCCATTAAGCTGTTTCCTTAATTGCGTCGTAATACGCATATTCTCCAAAAGGAGGAACAATTTTGTCATTGCCGTGAATGATGAATACTGTATCACAGTAGTTTTCATCACCCCAACTGCCCCAAGGATAACCATCAGTAAACATGATAAACTTTTTAGGTTGAATATCATTTTCCTTCATGTATTCCCAGTTTACATCAAACTCAGTTCCGCCACCGCCCATTGGCTCATAGTGATCGAACTCATCCATGCAATAACCATCGTAATCTTGTTCGTTATAAACTTTAGTATCAAAACACCAAACTTTAATTTTAAAGTCTTTGTATTCTTGCATGATACCTTTAATTTCGCTTAAGAAGTCTTTAGCCTGTTCGTCTCCGATAGAACCTGACATGTCAATTGATACACAAATATCAATAGTATCTTGGAATTGAGTTCCAGGCAAAATAGCGTTCATGTGCCAGCCCTTACGGTTAGGACGCATAAAACTATAATCGTTTTTAATAGTGCTTTGGATTTGTTGACGCAAAATCTCACGCCAATTCATCTTAGGCTCTGTAAGTTCCTTAATCATGCGTTGTACACTAGCAGGTGTATTACCAGCACCTGCGGCTTGTGCGGCCTGCATTGTAGCTTCGCGAATCTCGTCACGAATTTGTTTTAATTCTTCTTTAGAATATTTTGGTTGACCGTCTTTACCGTTCTCACCCCAATCAATGTGATCGTCGAGCAACTGACCTAATGCGTTCAATTCATCTTCGTCGTGCTCGTCAAAAATCTTGTCATACACTTCTTCTGCACCCATACCATAGTATTTTGCATCATGAAAAATTGTAATACCTTCAATAGTGTGATCACCAATTCTGTCACGAACTAATTGTCCGTTAACGCAATAGTCAGCGGCAATGTTAAAAATACGTGGATTACGTGCCTCACGACGCGACATGTGATCAAATACATTGTGCAAAATTTCGTGAGCAATAACGAACTCTACTTGTTTAACGCTAAGTGGTTCGAAAAACTTACGGTTAAAATAAATGGTTCGACCGTCTGTGGCGGCAGTGCCCATCCATTCTGAGCCTTCTTCAATTTTTAGGCGTGTAGCCATATTACCAAAGAACGGATGACGTAACAATAGTCCTACCCGTGCTACAATAATTTTATCGATAATTGGATCTGTATGTGACATCTCTGCTCCTGAATGTTTACTATATGTATATATTATAACACCACCCGAAGGTGGTGTCAAATAGTGCTTAAACCAAATTATTTTTCGGTTGCTTGGCTAATATACTTGCCAAATTTAGCATGGAATTCATCAAAACATTTGATTTCATCTGGGTCTAGTGGCAACTTGTAAGTTGACAATGCTAGTTTAGTACCCATAATAACCAATTCAGTTTCAAAGTTATTCATCATAAATTCGAAAAAGAAGTTAACTTGATCATTCCAATTTTTAGCCTTTTTATCGCAAGAATCTTTCAATTCATAGCACAAGGATACAGTTAACGAATACATGGCACTAATTTCTTTAGAGTCCATTTTCTTAACCTTGCCTGACAAAATGTCACTTGGATTTGGCATTTTGCTAGCATGTTTACGGTGTGCCATAAACTTAATAGCAAGTCCTTCGCCAACAGATCCAGACACCAAATCTGTCAATGTGTCTGTATCTACATCGTCATCTGTAAGCAATTCGCTTACAAACGACCAGCTACGTGGAGTAGCAAATGCACGTGAACTAGACTTTGGATCAAAATCGTACAAGTCCTTTTTAGAAAAACTCAAAAAGCCAACAACATCTTGATGTACTTTATTGTCAACAGCCCAATCAAAATAGTCGTCCCAGTTAACAGTCATTTCCAAGTGAACGAAACGATTAGCCAGTGGCGCAGGCATACGGAATGTAACGCCTTTGTCAGTTTCACGGTTACCAGCCGCAACCAATACAACATTATCTGGCAAATGGTAAGTGCCAACACGACGATTCAAAATAAGCTGATATGCCGCCGCTTGTACAGCAGGCGCCGCACTATTCATTTCATCTAGGAACAGGATGATTTGTTTATGCTTACTAGCCAATTCCGCACTTGGCAATTCTGATGGAGGAGCCCAACGCATTGTGCCATCGTTGGAATCGAAATATGGAATACCTTTAATATCTGTAGGTTCCCATAGTGACAAACGAACGTCAATTACATGAGCTTCTAATTCTGTGCCCAATTGCTTGATAATATCTGATTTGCCGATTCCTGGAGGACCCCAAAGAAAGATTGGGCGATGATTTTTAAAAGCCTTACGCAAAGACTTTTTAGCACCGCTAGGGCCAACTGTACGACTGGAAATTTCTGCCATTTTAGTTCCTATCTTTAAAAAATGTTATTTAAAATAACGCTGTGTAAGTATGTATTGTATAGGAAACTAGGAGATGTGTCAACTGTTATCTGTGCCTGCGAGATCTTTTTCTCGCTCATTTATGGCTTTAATTATACCAAATTTTCTAATGTCGTCGGAAAACAACATTAGCTCAAATCCTTTCTTTTCTGAAAAGACAGTAATTGACATTGGTGTTAGGTAGTATGGACAATCTACATACCTTTCCAAAAATATAATTGTTTGGGGACTTAGTTCAATTGGTTCAGTAAATGGAATTTCATATTCTTTTAATTCCAATTCTTTTACTAAAAATTCGTAACCTTCCTCGCTTAGTCGATATGCAGTCTGTTTATTAATTCGAGTGCTTTGCCACCATTTACGTCCAAATAATTTTACATTAGCTTCATCAACGCTCTTGCCCCATTGTTGTAAAAATATTTTGGTTAATGCATCTCTTGGTATCATTTTACTACTGTGCCGGAGGTTAGTTTAACCACTTGAAAATCATCGCAATTAAATGTTTGATTTAATTTTTTAGCAAGATTCCTTGCGTGGCCAGGATTACTGAACGAAACCTTTTTATATTTAGGTCCAGGATAACTAGTAAGACTATTGAAACTTTTTAAATTGAAAGCTTCGTTTTTATAAAAAACAGCCCAAATAGCTTCCGCCTCAAGAATCTGTTCTGCTTTGTATGTTTTCTTATTAACACTTTCTAATAAGATTTTTGGTTTTGGTCGAGACATAATATGCGTTCCAGTAATATACGCATATATTTAGTCTTATTTGTCTTCGAAACCGCCACCATCCATAGTAACAGTAACTACCTCGGTATCTGCTCTATTTCTTAGTTCATTGAACAAGCTCTCGTAATCTTGTAACAATTTATCTTGTATTTCGGCAAGTGCTAAACTTAACAACCTGGCTGTTTGAATAGGTATTCTTACTTCTTTTTGTTGAGTAAGTTCAGCACTTCGAATTACCTGTATAAGTTGTGTAATCGGTGTTAAATTAATCTGATTTTGCATTAGCAAGTACCTGTTTCATTTCAAATTCTGTTTTAAACGGGCCTTTGTATTCGTTACGTTCTAATGTAATAACTTTAGGACAGAAACTTTTAACCCATCCTTTGTTAAATTTAATAGTATAGTAACCTGCACAATACAAACTTTTACTCTGCAAGCTCTTTGTAAACAATGGAAGTTTACGTCTTACATCGTACATACTATTGTATGGAGGAACACTTGTGGCAAATCCGTGACATTCATTTGGTTCTGCTTGTGTAACTTTAACTTTGTTACTAGTTAGGAAAAATCCTTCTCCAAACTGTTTAGTTAAGTCTTGTTTTTTGTTAAACATAATTTCGCCTGTAGTGCTACTCAGTACGAATTTGTTATTTTCTTTTTTGTGAAGTGTTGCGACTTTAGAACCGTCTTGTTCTACAATCCAAAACTTACCATCCACAATCGGCTTGGCGTATATAACTGTCATATTTTTCTCCTTAATATTACAAGGGCCCTGACGGCACCCGAGTAATGTATGTATTTATCTCTTATTCTTCGACGAAATCTACTACGTTGCCGTCTGCATCTGCGCATATAATACGCACAGTTTCACCGTCTTCGCTTTTAATTTCAATCGGTCCCCAAATCCACCATTCAGTATCGCCTTGTGACCATGGATCATCCTCACGTTCTTCTAAATCGTATGGACTATTATCATCAATAAATTCTTGAATTTCTTCTTCTTCTTCGTCAGTAAGACCTTCGAATTCAATATCGTACCAGCAACCTCCGTCGAACATTTCAACAAGATCAACACTTTCAATATTATTAATTTCACAGTCTAGCATGTTGATGCTGTCTTTCTTGCCATCTCCACCAGGAACTTCTGTAAATTCAAACTCCGGAGGATTATCGTCTGTAGTTTCTACAGTCCATTCACCATATCGAAATCCATTCACTACAGTAACTTTACCGTCACCATTTCGCTGATGATATGTTTCAACTTCTTGACAAGATTTTTTATAATAAGTGCTAACGGTCCAGGTTGCCATGGCAATCTCCTTATTGATCTAATGGCAAGGTGTTCCACTCTTTAATTAGAGCGATAACTTCCTCTTCTGTATTACAGATACTTTTTGTAGTAGCCCAATCGTCCTTTTTATTACGGCCGCCGATTTCAACCATCCAACCGTTATCGTAACGATTGATAGTGATGCTTTCGTTTACTTTTGCTAGTTTTGCTAACTTACTCATTTTTAGTCCTCTATTTGAATATATGTTGTTTGTGGATATTTTGCTTGGAATGGTTCTGCATATTGCTGAATGTTATCAGCAATCTTTTTCATATCCCATGCATTACAGAATTTTAGCATGCGGATACCAACTTGGCTAACTTCCTTAGGAATTGCATTAGCTTCGATTGTTTCTCGAATCTTAGCTTTGATGTCGTCAGGTTGTGCAGTTAAATCACATAACTGTACATTACGTTGATAATCTTCTAAGACTCTATGTTCTACACCATTATGGTCGGTCCACCTCTGAAGCATGAGATTGTTCCACGCAAATCCTTTGGCTTTACGATCTTCGAACGCTTCAGTAAGACCGACTTTGTTTTTAGAACCTTTAGTACGCACACCTGGATACGCTGAGAAGACATTATCACTGGTATCACCACGCATACATTTCTCGAAGAGCATCCACTCTGGATCTTGCGCTGGCTTAGGTTCGCCTGTCTTTTTGTCTTTAACGGGTTTACCTTTGGCATCAAAAATACCTTCGTGTGTAATATGTAAGTCTCCTACACCATTATACTGACTTACATTTGGGCTAATAAGTTGTGCAAAATCACCATCTGTTGAAATGATAACGTGTTTGGCATCTGGATGAGCTTGTACCCACCCTGCAATTAAATCATCTGCTTCTAAATTAGGATGTTGTAAAATAGTAGCGTTAGTCTTTTCTGTAATAAAGTTTTTAAACTCGTCAAATGCTTCCCAAAATAACTTATCTTCATCTTGTTGTTTTTGAGTCATTGCATCTCGAGTTTCTTGTCTATTTGCTTTATAAGGCTTATAGACATCTTTACGCCAAGAGCGACCTTCAAGGCAGAATACTACATGAGTGCCGCCAAAGTCTTGCCATGCTTTTTTAATGCTGTTAAAAGTGATATGAAATGCCATACCGAGTTTAATGTCGGCGGTGCCTTGTACTACGTGGCGAGCACGAAAGAACGTGTTAGCAGTATCAACTATAATATATGTCATTCTACAGATGCTTTTCCGTTACCTAGTTTACTTACATTAATAAAACCCATGCCGCGATTAGTATCTTGGCCTTCGTCGGCTAATACGTTTCTTGCCAAATCTCTGAACCAGCGATCTACTATCTCTTCTTCAGGATCTCCATCGAAACCGTATCCAGCTTGTTTCAATTGTACAATAAACTCTGGGTTCCAGTCAAGCTCAAAGAAGCCATTTCGAATATTATCTTTGTTTACGTGTGTATCCAAAACTGCCACATATGGCTCTCCACGAATCGTTGCACGTTCTTTTGGAGTCTTTTTAGCAAGGTCTGCTTTTTCTTCAGCCTCAACAGCTTCCATTTCGTGGCGCTGTTTGATTCCTTTAACTATTTCTAGTTCTTCTTCAGCTTTTGCTTTAGCGGCTTCGATTTTATCAATGCCGAATATTTTTTTAATTAAGTTTTTCATTTGTATCCTTACATGTACATTCTCTTCCTTGTCTGCAAAAACCAGTACAGTTATTTTTTGGAAGACCTTGTAAAAAGCCATAAATTAATACCAACATAATTAACCAACCAACTGCGAGACAAAAATAAAAGAACATTTTAGGTACCCCATTCGTTTTTAAATAAAGGCACTTGTAATCTATCACTATAGCGTAGGCCTGCCTTCATAGCCAACTCTGCTACCCTGCGGTTATTCAGTGTATAGACGCTTTCAACTCCGCCTACTGGCATTAGATATACTGGACCTTCAAAACCGTATGCGCGATAAATGTCCATTACTTCTAGTGCTTCGTATGCATCGTCTTCTGTTGCAACTACAAATTTTAAATATGTATAACCAAGTTCTTGATACTCACAAACAATATCGGGACGAATTGCTTCTTCTCTCTTTTCTCCTGAACAACTTAGTTTAGCACTAACGGAAAATGTAATTCCTCTATTAAATCCAGCACTTAACGACCACTCTTGTAAATACTCTTTAAATTCTGGAGTAAGTTTTTGAGTTCCGTTAGTTTCAAATGTGATTTCTTTTAACGGTTTCATATAAACATGATCCAGCAAGTCTGGGTAAGCACGTTGCCAACCTAACAAAGGTTCTCCACCGGTGATAACCAAGTGTTCATCTTGCCAACCTTTCCATGGTAGTATTTCTACAATACGTTCTGCAATAGCATTACTAGTTAACATCGGACTTAGATCTTTGAATCTAGGATGCCAACTAGCATAGCTATCACAGCCTGTGCTTACTAATGGCAATTCTTCGTATTTTGTAAAATGCTGTTTTACTTCCGCAATTTCATCTGCTTCGGTGCTAAGTTTGCCACGTGGCATACCGAAGCCCTTACAAGAAAAATTGCAGCCAAAAGTTCTAAGAAACACGCTAGGTACTCCCATATATCTACCCTCGCCCTGTATAGAGTAGAAAAGTTCCGCTATCTTAATCTTTGACATTTGTATCCTTTATTATTTCAAAACCTAATTCTCTTGGCGTTTTACCTCTCCAGTTTTTAGGAGTTCGCCTACCTTGTAAGTTTAACACATTATCTAACGATTGTAAATACTTTCGAAGAGTATTACCGTCCGTTATTACTTCTATATTGCCTAAATCTCGCAATCTCTTGCCTTCTGTAATAGCATCCAATCCCGTATCAAAAATACCCCAAGGCGTTTTTATTTGTCCTTTGAATTGGTAGTTGTTCCTACCGGCAGTTTTTTTCTTACCTTCATACCAAGCATCCGTTTTAGTTTTTGGTTTATTCATATTGGATGTGTCTTTAATTTTCCAAGTTTTACCTAACTGTCCAGTTCCTACTAAACCACCATCGCCCTTTTCTTCTGTTAGATTTGCCCAGGTATAATCATCTACTACATTGTATAATTTGGAATAATACAGCCCTGCTTCTTGTAATTCTTCTTTAGTAGCATATTCACCTATTATACAAGTTATGATATGCGACTTATGTTTCTTAATGTGATTTAACCATCTAACTCCGGAGCCTGTGTATAGATACGGATTTTTCTTACCACTTGTTTTACACAGATATTTGAGCCCGGTGTTCATACATTTTTTAATCATCAAGTAGTTCATCTTAAACCCTCCACACTTATTTATGTGTTAAGGGTTAAAAGCCACCGCATTTAGAGTTCCTTTAATGTTTTACAATTATCTCCGTGCCATCTATTGTAGTTCGATACAACCGCAATTTTACCACAATGTTCGCACGATTTAGTAGGACGAACAATTCCAGTCATTCGCTCACTCATTTGTTTTTTCCAGTTATCGGATTTGGGCATCTTACACCCTCTTAATGCCCCTTGACGAATTTTTTCTTTTGCTTCATCAGATACGACTCTATTTTTTAATGCTTCTTTTCTTTTTAATATTGTTTCAGCAGAATAAATTTCGTGTTCTTTTTTCCCACGTTTTGCCGCCGCACATTTTTCCATTATAGCAGGATCGCGTTTAACGCCTCTTCTTGAATCTGCCTGTTTTTGTAATAGTGATTTGCCTTCCGGAGTTTCTAAAAATGCTCGCCGTTTGGTCTTCATCATTTCTTTGTATTCTGGGTCAGCCCATCGTGCTAATGCGGCCTCTTTTTTTCTCTTAGTGCCGTCCGCAGTCATTTTGAGTTTTTTGCCCCAGTTAGGATTTTCGGGACCTTTCTTAAACTCTTTTAACTTACTTTTCTCGCCAATCTTCTTTTTAGATTCTTCTGAGTGTTTTCGTCCGACCCAAGTTCCGCCTTCTCTGGCATACTTCTCTTTTAACATTTGAGAATAGTGTGTTCTAAATGTTTCATAAATCCTACTGGAAATTGTATAGGTATGATTTACGCCGCGTTCCTTAGTAGTCATTTTGTTAATGAATGTATTAAACGCAAATGCCATTTTGCTACCGTATATGCCTTCAAACTTCATTTTCCATAACAATGCGTGAGCAATGTAATGTTCTCGGGCAGTTAGTTGAACGACGTTTGATTTGATATTATCGCCTCCAAAACTACGAGGAATAATATGATGTGTTTCTTTATATCCCTGTATCGGACCTCGTAGTTGTGCTTTGTGTATAAGGTTATTATACCACTTGCTATATTTGCTTTCTACAAATTTTACGGGCCAATTTATCATCGATGTTAAGCAGAATTAGAACGGTACACCCATGTAACGTCCTTCTCCTTGAATTGAATAAAACAATTCAGCTACTTTTAATTTACTCATCTTCGTCTTTCTCTAAAAATTGTGAAACTTGATCTTCGGCATCTTGAATACTGTCTGCCCATACTGTAAATGTAGCAATTCCTTTACTAGCACTAATATCAAATGGAACTGTACCGCTAGGCAACCAATTAAGTCCGACTTCGCGTTTAATCTCAAACTTATTTAGGTCTGTAGTTTTCATGCGATAAATTAATTCGTCAGTTATTTGTTTGGCGTTTTGCATCTCGTTCCTCTTTGAATTTTTCTACGTCTTCAACAGCACTCAAAAGCGTATGAGCATAATTAAATGCTTGCTGTTCTCCCATAATAAGATTAGATTCAACTTCGATGTAACCTTTAGTTAACAACGTCCAAATCTTTTGCCAACGATTAAGTACCCACCACTTTGTTTTTTGTTGAGTATAGACAGTAACGCTAACACCTGTTTCATCTGCTTCTATCCAAACGTTATG
>Ga0316221_1000684_pt1 | contig 41020 bp, 41 predicted proteins | sample TBH18007metaG_FD_206003 | JGI IMG/M metagenome (GOLD analysis project Ga0316221, IMG submission 206003) | Freshwater microbial communities from Trout Bog Lake, Wisconsin, USA - TBH18007 | ecosystem: Environmental > Aquatic > Freshwater > Lake > Hypolimnion/Profundal zone | place: USA: Wisconsin... | reverse complement strand
AATACGATTCATAGCCAAGTCCATAAAACCTAAATTACCTGCTGGAGGTGGCACTGGATAAACGTCTGTCTGTGGATCAAACTTTTCATCTAAGATAAAAATAGCAGCTTCGCCATCTTGTAGCATTTCAAAATCTACTTTGTCAGGTTTAACACCTAAACGTGGAGTAGCTGTCAGTAGTCCTAACTGTATTTCTGCACGGTGTCCTGCTGTGGCATATTCCTGCATAGGCACAACAGATTCTGCAATGCTCATACCAAAGAAGTTGCCAGGCAATGGTTTAGGACACATATTGGCCACAGGAATAAATTCTACTTCCTTAGCTGAAATAATGTATTGACCAGAGAAAACAATTTCTACTAATTCTAATTCACCATCGCCGTCTATATCATAACGATCCCATACTGTTAAGATTGTGATCTGACGACTGTCTGGGTCCGCACCAACTCCGGATTCTACTGGTATGCCCATTACTGGCACACTATCACGAGCGTGGATAGCCAAATTGTTTAAGACCGAGCCGGCTTGATACGCACCATTTTGATTATACTCTGCGTGTTCCCGGAATTCCTCCATATGGTCTTGCAATTGTGGATACATTTGCACAGCTTCCTGTATGGACATTGGGTCATAGAAACCACAGAATGCCTGATCCTTCATTTGTTGAACAGTAGGATCACAGATCCAGTAATGTTGTGCAATATTGCGGAACTTGATATTCAAACTGTAGCCAGTTAGTTTATATCGGGCTGTGTAAATGGTATTGCGATTGATAGCATCACGTAGCATATCCTCGCCCGATTCTAATTCAATGTTGGGAGTTTCTGACTGATCTGGATGTTGGCCTGCATCTAATGCATCAATGCGACTTTGTAATTCTGCAGATCTCTGTTGTTCAGGTAGATTCTGCATAAATTGTTGTGTTTCTTTAAGAACCTGTTCCATATCAACTGATTTTTTACGACGATTTTGACGTAGATAAGTTAAACCTGATTCTTCTGCCTGTTGTTCAAATGCACGTAATTGATCTAAGGTGCCTTGTGTTTCTACATAACGCACAATAGTATCACGCTGTGGTAAAACCATTAGCATACCATTCTTGTGCAGCACAGCATCCATAATCCAACGTTGTAATATAAAATGTGGATCATTTTCCTCATTTAAAACACGGCTGACCATATTGGTAGCTTGATGTGCTGCTACAGAATCATCATCAGTGTCGGCTACAAATTCAAAATTGATTTCACCGTCTGGAGCAAGGCCTTTAGCAATAACCGCAGTGACATAATCTACACTGGGTTTAACCACAGGATGAATATAGTCAATGCCATTTACAGGTGCGGTAGAATCTGTTACTGCCAAACATAGATAATGATAATCGCTGGCACGATTTACTGCGTTTTTAGTGCCCAGGTAGCGTAGGTAGCTGGCACACTTAGTATCCAATTGGCCTTTTAGTTTGACGAAACGTGCCAACTGTGGATTGTTGGTATTCAGTTGCATCAAAACGGAGTTTTTAATGTTTAGCATTCGAGGCTTGTCCTTATAGACTTATTTAGTCTTAGGTGCAGGTATAGGTTCAGTTGGCTTTTTAGGTTTGAATATCCTATCCCAAGCTTCATCATATTGTTTAGCGGGTATCTGTTGTGGTCTTCTTGTGCTGCCTTTGCTCATTGTTTTATCCTGGATTAAATGTTTTCTTCCACTCGGAATGTGGTTGACGAGGTGCTACATAACGATCACGCTGTGCCAACATACGCTGTCTGCGTGTGCGGTTGTCCCAAGGTTCTGCTATGCCCTGTAAACAGGCCAATAGGGCATAACGTGCAGAATCTATACAGTCATCAGGATCACTAAAACGACCCTGTTCATCTACATAATAGTTCTGTGCTTCACGTAGAAAATCCACACAGTTTTCATTGACCATTAAAGTAGAAAATTCCAACATCTGACGCATTTGGTTTATGCCATAACTTTTATGATTGGTCACACGACCTTGACTGTCGGGAGGATTCATTATGGCCTTTTCATATACATTAAGTTCATAGTTTTCAAACAGTTCTCTTATGCTGGTTGAACTCATTGTATAACGACCCGGTGTAGAAGCATCTGATGGTAATACTATAGGTGTGCCAAATACTTCGGGTCTTAATAAATGGTTGATATACTGTGTAGGCACAGCTTCTTCAATGCCCTGCACACAGATCTGGCGATGTAGATAAGCTCGGCTTTCATAAGGATCCCAATACATTAATGTGATCACAGTTCTATCATTTACTAAACCCAAGTCTAATGCAATAACACGCTGTATGTTAGGCATTTCTTTAAAGTTATAATCTGCTGTGCGATATAAAGGCCATTCAGCCAATTGGAATACAGCACCTTTACCCATTACAGGCTTACCTGCAATACGTGCTTCACGTTCGTGTGGCAAGTAGTCACGTTCTAATTGTCTGCGTGTTTCCATCAATAGGAAAGGTTCGCCCCAGGGATCATATTCTGGCACATCGGACCAGGCCACACGTATAAAGTCATATCCGGATTCTCGATTCCAAAACTTACTGACCAAGCCATTGAGGCCTTTAAGCGGTGTAAAACTACACATAACAATACCTTGTGTAGTTGCAGTTCGTGTTACTATTTCACTAAAGAAATCATCTGGTGGTTGTTCATCAAACACAGCCAAGTTTAATTTAAAACCCTGCATCTGTCGAACTTCTTGTGTATAGTTGGCAAACAGCAGATAACTTTTCTGACCCGATGTGTGACGTATTTCTACACCCATACAGTTGGCACCATCATTACGCATAGTTTCAGTTATGATAGCCGACTTAGGAATAGCACCTGTGCCTAATTGTTCTGTTATCTTGACATCCTGTGTGCCTAACAATTCATTTTGTAAAACCATTGCTACCTGGCTCCAGCCTTCGCCAGCTACCATTGCTGTAATAGGATGATTGAATTTGTGTCCAGTCCACCAGTCTGGATACAGACCTGTTAAATGCATAGCAGTTTCATAACAGGTAGAAACTGTTTTACCAATTCGGTTAGCAGCAAGAATACCTCGTCGCATACTGTTTTTGGTATCGAAAAATTGTCGTTGATGTTCAAATGGTCTGAAATAGCGTAATTGATTATAGACCATATCCTCAGATACAGCAATGGCTAATTCTCTGAAACGATCCTGTGTTTCGTGATCTAACATAGCAAGACTTTCAGGTTTAAGATCGTGTTGATCACATACCCAAGTAACAGCACGACGCATAAGAACATTAGGATCTATCATTGATCATATCCTATACAACAGATTCAAATAATCGACTAAAGGTAGTAGTGTGTGTATGTTCATACCACGCTGCTATTCTTTGATTAGATATTTTTACATAGACAGGATCTAATTCAATGCCTATATAATCATAATCCAATTCTATTGCTGCACAACCAGTTGATCCAGAACCATTAAATGGATCTGTAACTATTGAATCAAAGTGATTATCGGGAAATGTTTTGAGCACATCAATATTATTGCCCTGTAGTATCTGATAGGTCATTGTGTATTTGATATAGGTTATATAAAGCCCGACTAAGATGATCTACTGATTCATCTGTAATTGGATCTGGTTGATCCTTGCGTAGGCCCTGTTGCAAGCGTTCAGCAATTAGTCTTAATATATGTTCTATTTGACCTGGAAACTTTTGTTTAAAAGCAACACGGTGAGCAGCATTGACCTTTTGCATTATGCGTGTTTCTTCGGCACGTTGAAGTTCACGATGTTGACGTGCCGTATCAATCATTTGATCACGCGGATTTTCTCTGTCCAGGTCTATCATAAAGTAGCCAATCGAGCATCAATATGATCCCAATCCATTAGTGACCAAATGCGATCAAAATATTCTTTTTTACGCCATTGATAATCTGGATTCCAAGCGTGTTCCCACCAGTCAATTAAAAGCACTATGTCATCGCGAATCTCGTGATTATGTATAGTTTTGATTTGACCTGTTCGACTCAGATAAATCCAACCTGATCCTTCTATCTTTATAGCTTCTTCTAACATTTCTTCTTTTAACACAGATAATCGACGATAAGGTTCTATTAAGGCCTTAAACACCGGTCCGGGCTGTGTAGTATTAGCGGCAGGCGGTGTAAATTGACTGTAATAGATAGCGTGTAGGAAAGCACCTGCTTCATTGAAGCTACGATCGCCTTCATTTTTATTAAAACGATCTACATAACCACCATACAAGTGTTGGAAATGATAGATCATATTTTCTTTGCTTAACACAGGTTCTAAAGCATCTAATGCATATGGTAAACGAATCTGTTCTAATTTTCGATTGGTTGATTTGGGAAACTTCATTCTGGATCTACATCCCAAGGATTCTTTAAGCTGCCGCCTTCAATTTCTGCGAATTCACGATCAATCCAAACTTCCCAAGCTGAACTGTTATTCACACGAAACTTCTGCATTATGCCACGCAGATTACGACCCATTGGAGTCAGTGTGCCATCACGTCGAACCATTATCTGTTCGCCTGTGCGTGGATCTATCCACTTGATATATTCAGGACGTGTTCTACCATACTTGTCGATCTTTTCACCTACAGGCACAGTGTCCAGGGGTCCTATCACTTCATAACTGACCATACCATTCTTATACTTGCGGAAGATACAGCCAACTTTTTTATCTTGAGCACGGAAGTCATCATTGGGATGCGGAATAAAAGGACTGTAGAATGAGTTCTGTAATTGATCCATACTGGGCAATCCAGGATCTCTTGCAGGCACAGGTTTAAGATCCTCTTGTGGAATCATTTCTGTGCGATCTACATAAGGGTTTTCTGAACCTAAGAACTTGGGATCTATATCCAGACCATTTAACACATCCATAGCCACTTGATATTTCAAACGATTAGCACGACCTTTTAGATTCAATACTATACCTGTTTCATCATAGACAAAACGTTCTAATTCTTTGGCAGTGGGAAAGTCTGTCATCAGACCTTCAATGTCAAATTGAACTGTTTCCACGTGAGGTTGAAGTTTCGCTACAGATTTTTTTGCCACTGTAACAGAGTCTGGTTCGACTGCAGAGACATCTTCTGTCCAGGGATTGTTTGATGTTGTTTCTTTTTTCATTTCTATTCCTTTTCTATACTACTGCAGGGGACAGGACTGACTGACTGCCCCTGCATTACCGCAGATACCCTTATCCGCGTGTAATAGGTCTGCGATACTTACCGCTTAGTCTTGATCCATCCGCTGTAGGATTACGCTTAGGACCACGATTGGCATCCAATGGTTCTACACGTGGATCTACATAATCACCTGGATTACGAGCCTGCAATGCACGTATCACTTCATCTGCCAATGCTTGCTTTTCACCATCGGTCTTTGATTCTACAAATCGACGACGTTTTTCTGCATTGCCAGTATTACCCATACGAGGACCTTGATCGACATTATGACGACCTGAATCTTCTGGATTATAACTTTCTGGATTGCGTGCCATATTATTTTTTACCTTTGTGTAATCCACGTAGTGTTTCAGCTAAACGAGCACGACGACCTTCTACACCAGGTTTCTTAGCTGCTGCTGTCAATTTCTTAGCAGGAATCTTTTCACCTTTTTTAACGTGTAATTCTTCGTGTAATGCACCAGGATACTTAATAGCTTCTTGAATCCACTTGTGTGCTTCTTCGTGATGCATTGCTGCTTGTTCGTGATGCCGAGCTGCTTTCTTCATTGCTGCGTGATGACTGTGTTTTTTAGTTGCCATTTTATTTCCTTTAAGGCTGGATCACTACTGGAGTGATATAGACATTAGCAGTGCCTGCTGATGTGATGCCAGCCACATAAACTGTGTTGGCAGGATTATATACGTGGCCTTGATTTAAGCTGATATATTTTGTTTCGCCTACTGGCACTACCCAACCATTACCAGGTGTTCCTGTGGTAGCAATTGTAGCAGCAGTAGTGTTAGCATAACCAAAGTTTAAAATAGCCACATTAGGACCGGTATTATCAACCATAAAATCACCGATCTGGCCATTCCGAATTGACACGTTGGCCTGTTGGCTCGCAGTATTGGCTGCTACTAAAACAGTGCGTCCATTTACTTGGAAACTGATGCTCATTTTAGAAAGGTCCTTGTTTTACGGCCACCTGTGTTGCCTGCATTAATACGATCTGGATCAGCAGGATATTCACGCTGGGCACCACCTAAGGTAGTGTTATTTTTGGAATCTTTTGCAGTTGCAGGTGGTTGTTTTGTTCGTTCTGCAGTAGGATTACCCTGACCCCGGAAAGTCATTGCCGGTGCAGCTTGATTACCCACGCGACCACCAGATCCATAGTTGGCACGGTCTTCTGCAGCAGGATTCTTTACACCGGACGCTTTTAAGAATTGATTTTCATAGTCTGCGTGTTTTCTCGAGATACTGGATCCATCGATACCATCAAAGTAATCATTACGATCACGTTGATTGGGTTTTGCGGCAAGGCCAGATAGGGCCTTTTCATTTTCTGGTCTCAGAGCCATTTTAGTATTTTCCTTTGCACATTTTTACAGCAGGATGATGATCTTCGTGTGTCTTACGTTCTCCGTGTCCGGCACGTAATGTTTGATTCTCTGGTCCACGATAGAAGCCAGGATGAACTTCACGTTCTTTTGCTGCTACTTCACGAGGTTCACGTAGTTCTGCAACTTCGCGATCACGTTGTTTTTGAGTGTCACGCAGGTCGGGTCTTTCTTCAGATTCACCTGCACGACTCTGACGGGTTTCTTTCATTTTACTCATCGTTGTAACTTTCCTTACTCATACGACTCATACGAACAGCGGGATGAAAGTCCGGCTTCTGACCTGAACTAACTGATTGTTCATAGGCACTGCCAAGTTCTTCAATGTGACTGCTGTGATGTGGAACAGATTTTTTAGCCTCAGCTGTGTGTCGTTCGCTATAGGCAATGGCCACTGCTTGTTTTTGTGGTCGTCCAGCTGCCATTTCGGTCCGAACATTTTCACCAAAGGCTTTAGGGCTGGTAGATTTAATTAGAGGCATCTCGTTGTCCTTGTTGTTGTTTATTTAGTCGAACTATCACCAGTCAATCTGGCCACTGCTTCTATAAAGGCCTGTTGTTTAGCTTCTACTGTGTCAGCAGAATCTTTTACTTCAACTTGATTCAATGTTGCTGCCACTTTGTTTAATATGAGATTGTGATACTTGGCAGCTAATTGTCGATCCGTGTTACGTGCTTCAATAAAGTCTTCGGCCAACAATTCTACATAAGGTCTGCCATTGGCACGTGTTTGAACTGCTTGTAACAGTCCTTCTATGGTCACACGATCCACTGTGCCTTTGGGTCTGCCGGCTCCGGGTCTTGCACCACCACGGCCTGGTCCTTTTTGTGCTGGAATTTTTTCTGAATCTTTCATATACTTATTTAGTATCGAGAAAAAAAACCCACCTTTTTGGAGTGGGTTAAGGATAAGACAATTGTTTTTATTATTATAGTTATTCAAACTCGTCGTTCGTAATATTCACGCACTAATTGTTCGAATTCACTGTAAGGAAAAGCACCACCTTCTTGGGCCTCTCCAGAACTATTTATTATCCAAATCCAAACTGATTCTTGATTATCCTGTTCGATTTCAATGCGTATAGATCCTACTTCAATGTCTGTGTCTGCTTCAAATGGGTATGTCACGGGTCTGTCCTTTAGGGGGTTTTCATAAAAACCGCTGACGCGGCCGGTTCATCAACTGCAAAGCGTAGTGTGCCTAAGCGTTTATATGCTACGCTGCCACGCACTGAATAACCTGCTGCACGATGTAGATCTAAAAATGCAGTTTGATCTGATCTAATAGTAGAGCTGGAGATTATGGCAACATCACAGGCACGAGCCCAGACTTCCCATAGTCTAATCATCTGTGCTGCTAAGAACACACGTGATCTTGCTGAGATCGCGTGATCTATGTGTGCCATACGCACAGCCACAACTTCTTCTGTGCTCCAAGGCACGTGTTCGCCACGTCGTGCCCAGGTATAGGCCAACAATCTATTGGTCGCCTGTTCTCTTGCCACACTGAACAATTCCATTTTGGGATTAAAGAACTGTGTTACAATAGCCAAGGTCACATTACGACTGTATTCAACAGGATTGTTATCAAATATACCTTCGGTTTCTGTTCTAAAATGCACAGTGGCCAGATCCACTATTTCTTCAACATCGGGGCCTTGAGCTGCACGCCAACGCCAGGAATCCCCAGCAGTATGTGCATAGCGTTCCAGATCAATAATGGTTCTTGTGCCTTCTAATGTTTTCATTTCAATCCCAAACGCTGTCTGCGTAGTTGTTGTGCAGGACTACGATGTCCTTGATTACGTGCTAATGTCTGTAGTTGGCTGTGTTCGGCACGTGTTATGATCTGTATATTATCTGGTGTCCAACCCTCAAGCCAATTGCGACGACTCATACAGTATTGATCTCTGCGGCGTCCACGTTCAGCCCAGCGATCACGCCAAAGCTCCTGCCATAGTTCAAAGGGCAACTGCCACGGTTCTCCTCTAAACTGTGCTTGATTACGCTGTTGTAGCCAGATCAAATACTGGCGATGCTGTTCAGGATCTGGTCCTGAAACCCACAGATGTGGATATTCTTTTCCTGCTTTACCCGGTCCTCTCGTGCTCATTGTGAAATAACTCCTGGAATTTAGTCTTCGGTTCGGGATGGCGTTGGCCATAATCTTCAGCCATTAATTCAAGTGCTTGATCACGATCTCTACAGCGATAGACCACACGGGCAGGACTATCTGCTGATACTATGGGAAATCCTGTTCGACTCTGACGCGGAGTTCTCCGGAGATCTTGATATACTGCCCAGGGACTGGGGTCTTGAACCACGTGATTCCAACCTGCACGACGATAATTTCTATATGTGGGATCTATGGTCATTTCCCAAAATGTTCCATCATCGATTGAATAAAATGTTAGACGCCAAAAGCCAACACCGGGATTTACTCGACTGTCAGCTGATTCACGTTCTACTAAGATATAATCCATCGTCCATCTCCTACAGTATATTTACCACAGTCAGATGAATTGGCTAATTTAAGGTGGTTTTTTTACCTATCGACAGAGAACCGTTACAATAGGGTAAGATAAGATAGTAGTTATCTTTTCGATTCCACATGTATCCAATAGCCAGTATCTTGATAAATGTAGTCATCTAACTCCGTCAAGTTCACTGGATCTCGCGAACAGAATCCATCATGCTCTAAGAAGTAAGCATTATTATTCTCTTCCAGATACCGACATATTGAGTTTTGAACACGTCTTTCTAATTCAAAATATCTGGCCCACTTCTGACGACTTGACAGTGGTAATTTACGTCCAGTTTCGGCATGTTCACGTCGTTCCATAGTGACTTCAATTGAACGCCAACATGTTTTAATCTCACTGATCAACTGCCCGAGCCAGGAATCATTACGCAGTCGATTGATTCGAATCCGATCATTATTGAACAGCTGACTCAACGCATACTGTGGATTACAGCCTAAACGTGCACCACAGAATAGTGCATTGATCATTACTTTTATCTTTCTAACATCACATTCAGCTAATAGCGATAGTCTGTAGCGTTGGTAGTCTCGATTGGCCAACAAGTCCTGGATTGCCCACTGCCATAGGTCTAAGTCACCATAAGCATTGATTCGTTGTGCTTCGCGTAATATCAGTGTAGGTGCTGCTGCGGCAATGTCATAGTTGTGTCGGTAGCCCTGCTCACTCATAATCTGCTGTCGATATTGATTTGATATGTTCTGTATTGGATGCCATAGTCGATTGCTTTTATCTTCATAGTTGAACCCAGATTCAAACTCAGAATCATATTCACGCAGCACCCATTTTTTAACACATTGGTAATCCCACTGTTGATTGACAGGAGAACCGTTACAATAGGGTAAGATAGTAGAGTAGTTGTCTTTTGGTTCACTCTCACTCCGTTTCATTTCCTCTTGATATTTTTCATATGATTCTCTGTAGTGATTTTTCAATACAGCACGCAAGTAATCAACACCCTGTGGATTTCTCACATATTCCTTGCAAATACCTGCTTCTCGATTCCAGTGACGATTAGTATTAATCAATAAGATATTACGCAACCACCGGGATAAGTCACGTGATGAACTTCCGAAGTGGCGATCGATATATCTCGTGCTCCATTGATGTGGTCGTGTCTCTGACACAACACCTATAGTAAACCCCAGTGCTCGCTGAATGCGTGTGAGTATTCGTGGATCATTTAAGTTGGGTTGATAAGTCATTGGGTCATCTCACGTATCTGTTCAGCTTCAGTGCGAGATAACCACTTGAGCCACGTATTGCATTTACTACATTTAAGGTGTGCGTAGTGTGGACCTCGAGTTCGGATAACCACAGCGACAGGATGTTGTTGATGTCGATTGAACAGTGACAGTTTGATATTCATATTAGTTCCTTGTTGTATAGTATTTATTGTAGCACAAGTATATTGTCGAAAATACAGGTTTTTTAGCCAAAAAAGAACCCCCAGGGACGAATTGGGGGTTCGGGACTACCGGCACTATCAGAAGTTGTGCCGGGATTGGTATAGGATAACAAAGATAAATGGCATACTTATCAATTGACGGAAAACACTTATGACTAACCAATCTAAAAGTGTCGAACCCTTGGGGGGTTCAAAGCTACCGTTGGGCAGTAGCCCCAATCCCTGCACACAGATATTTATTCCAGATGGCATTGACCTGGTGTTATTTTACCTGTATAATGTATTTTTTGGAGTAATAACTTGAACTGTCTATTTGAACGTATTCGATTACAAGCTGCTTTTAGCCGTCTTTATCAACATCTTGATTGGCAGTCAGCTGATCAGATAATTGCCGATGCTTGGCAGATTGAGCGTGCCAAAACTCCAGAAACTGCAGAGCCTCTGGATCCAGAGCATACGAAGACGAAGTTGTCTGATGCCATTCGCGTTTAAGATATTTTTTATTGCCGGTGGTTATTAATCGGTAATTTCTGACCTGTATCTTCATCGTAATACGTAATGTGTTATAAGATAACCTAATACACCACTTAATATACCGATAACACTAACAGCCCAACCCAAGAATCTTGTTTCTAAGTTGTTTTTGTTATCGGCCACTAACTTAGATATTTCTTTTAAGTTATAGTCAATTTTTTCCAATCTAACATCCAGTCGATCAAACTTACTGCAGATCTGTTGATATCTGGCTGCACATAATTTTACGTGCAGATCCAAATTCTTTTCTTCATCTACGATAGGTTCAATTATATCGCTGTTCATTCTAATATGCTGCTTAATTGCCAAGCAAACTTTTTGTGTTGACGTATGCGATCTTGTGCATAGTTAGCAATGTCAGATTCACCTTCTTGTGTGGATATGTGATCTAATTCTCTATAGGTTCTGATCATATGATCTTGACCTTCTAAAACTAACTGTATAAGATCACGCCAATCACTGGTTACAGACATATCAGATAGATCAGCACGAGATAAAATGGTCTGTATGCTGTCAGGAGCATAAGCACCTAAGGCACGAATCAATTCACCTAAATCATCAATGGCCTGTTGTGCATCTTCATAGATTTTCTGCAATAAGCGATGATTGGCTGCAAAGTTTTCGCCGGTAATATTAAAGTGTATAGAATGTGCTCGATAGTAATTGACAAAGTTGTCAGAGAATACTTCTACTAATTTTAATTCAGTTTCCATTATTGATTACCTTGTAGGACAGGACTTACCAATGCTTGTCTTGCAGCAGCAGCACGAATCATTTGATCTAAATCCGCAGCGGAAGTTGGTTGACGACCGGCAGCTTGTATAGCCTGTTGATTGATTCGAGCCTGTTGTGCTTGTTCAGGATACATTTGATTCAATTGTTGTTGTTCGCCGGTATTAAGTGTAGGAGCATATGTAGCTAATCCTAATCCACCGGCCGCAGTTCCTGCCATACCTGGCAAGTATGTTCCGGCTGCTAATGCTGCATTAACACCGTGTTCAGCAGCACCGGCCATATTACCTTGTGCAGCTTGGTTTACGCCTAACGCACCTTCATATCCAGCTGTTAAAGCTGGTAAGGCACGCAAAAATTGTTGGCCATAACGTTGTGCTAATTGTCCATAATTAAGTGCTGGTTCTGCAGGCATTGCAGGTTGAACTGGTGCTGGTTCTGCAGGCATTGCAGGTTGAACTGATGCTGCTTCAACTGGTGCTGTTTCTGTTATAGTTGAAGTAGGAACGTTATATGTAGCAGCAGGTTGTTGAATAGAATAATTTGGCACTGGTGCCTTTGGCACAGTTTCTACTGCTGTAGTAGTTCGAGTTCTACCAATTTCTCTCTGTTGCATTTCTTCTGGAGTCATAACTCCGCGACGAACCATTTCTCGATCGTGTAATCTTTCGGATTCTAAATTACGTAATTCTGCAGCTTTGGTAGTTGCTTCGGCATTGGCCTGTTGTCCTTGTGCCCAAGTTTCGGCCTTGCCCATTAAATTCTTAGCTAAATCATATTTTGGAACAAAAGTCTGTAGAGCCTTTTCACCTAAATTGCCAACTGCAGGACCAATACCAGGAATTCTTTGTGCCAGTTTATATGCACCATAACCTAAACCAGATGCTATAACAGGATGATTTGCTACTTCGTGACCTAACATTGCAGCACCAGCACCAACATTAGTTGCTGCTGTGCCTGCAATTTCTTTGGATCGTTGTGTAAAACCAGCAGGTGTTGCTACAGTTTTATTATATTGTTTTGCAGCCTTTGCTTCAGCCTGTTCCTGTGTCACAGAATCAGGAACGTTATTATAAGTATGGCTGGTGCCATCGGCAAATTCAACTGTTATACTTTTACTCATTCCAGTTACTCTCCGTATGTTGTTGTGTTTTTTGACCGCGTCGTTGAAAGTTTTGTTTAGCTGTTCGATCGGCACGTTCTAATGCTGCTCGGGTAGGTTCATCAAGGAAATCATTAAATTGATCTGCCGGTAATCCTGCACGAGTCCAACGATCTCGTAATGTAGTTAATTGTCCACCTTGCAATTCTTGTAAGGCTTCTACTACGCTCTTTAACTGGTCGGGAGTATTAGCACGATTTAATACTGCTTTAATTTCTTCACGATCACCTAATGCACTGCGGCCGCCAGTAGCAGCCTTAGCAATTTCATCACCAACTAATTGTTTAGCAGCATCAAATGTCACTGGTGGTGCTTTACCAGTTTGATAACTCCATTCATTAGCATATTTGTTAAACAGTGGACTCTGAGTGTTATTCAAATTATCAATCAAATTCAACAATGTATCTTCGTGTTTGATAACTGTCATATGCGAATCTAATTTATCAGCATCCTTACCTGTAGCAAAACTTAGGCGTGTGCGTTTAGCAATTTCATAGTTAGTTGCATTAAAGTCTGGATTGATCTTGTGAACCATTTCCATCATAGCAGCATTGGCTGGATTACCACGTCCCATACTTGGTGCCGGTTCTTCATAACGAGCAATTTTTTCAGCACTTGATTGCAAGGTTGGTAATTGTGCCAATAACTTCTGACGTTCAGCATAAGTCTTATCTGTATCAGCAGGAACGCCTTTAATACCCTTTGGACGCCATTGATCCCAATTATCGGGATTTTTAAAGAATTCAGCATCCTTAACAATAGGTTCTTGAGTATTAGGACCAGAAACAGTGGAACCAATGGTCATTACAGGTCCTGTTGGACCAGGTTTATAGTGACCAGATTCGAACTGTGTAATAGCATTAGCTGTTTTAGTAATATTCTCAGGTGTATTGACAATAACATCATTGGGTCCAATACCTAAACTTTTAGCAATAAATTCTCCATAATTTTTAGTGCCTTCTGGAGTATTACCAACTGCATTTGCAGGAGCCCAAGTTTCTGCTAAACGATAAGGAGTCACTGGAGTTCCTGATCCCCATTTGTTAGCAAATGCAGCACTTTGACCACCTATTTTTAATGACAGATCATTTTCCAATGCACGACGTCCTTCTTCAGGAGTAGCAAATCTACGAATTCGACCATCTGCACCAAAAATAGCACCTGGATTGTTATAATATTCAGTTAAACTTTGACCAGCTTGTCTTGCTGCCAATACTTCATTAGGATTGGCACGACTTTCTGCAACACCAGCAGCGTGACTAACAGGATGCAGATTTAGAATAGCCTGTCTGGCCTGTTCTGCACGTTGAATCATTTCAGCCGTGCTCATTAAAGGTTTGCCAGGAATTTGACTGTCTTTTTGATTTTGTTGTGACAATCTTTCATATTCTTGTTTGAATGTTGTATCAGCAAGAGCTTGATTACGTTTTTCCTGTTCTTGCATAGCACCTAACTTACCAAGTTCAGCTTGTTCGGCAGCAGAGATAGGAGCACCACCACCAACTGGAACGAACTTAGGTGGTTCGTTAGGAACATTAGATCTTTGTAGAATGAATTGACGACCGGTTGAAGGTGATGTAAGAATAGTGCCTTCTTGACTGGTAGTTTTTGTTCCAGGTTTCATACCAGTGGCCATAAGTTCAGCAATTTTATCTGGTCCTTGTTCTACACCCTTTTGATCCCAAACACGAGAAATATCACCTGTAACTGGATTACGTTCTACTGTATAGCCGTTTCCTTGACGATCTTCTGCACCTTGGCGAACAAGATTATGTCCTAATTTGATCTGTTCCTGTTGTGCCAATTGATTCCATCCCAATGCGTGGAATAAGGCCAATTTAATATAGCTACCTTCATCGGAATTAGATCTCATTGCACGAACTAAATCATTAGGTGTAGCCTTTTTTAATTCTTGACTGGCTTTCTGTGCTTGCAAATCACGTTCATTAGCTTCGGCTGCCAACTTCATAGCCAAATCTTTATTTTCTTTCGAAGTATTAGGATCTGAAATAATTTTAGTCATCAATTCGTGACGACGATTGGCATCACGTTCATTACTGGCTTCTATCAATCTTTGCTGTTGTGCAGATGGACTATTAACATTTACTGGAGCGTTTAATGGTGTTCCATCTGGTGTTGTAGTAACATTAGTCGGTAAAGGTGTTGCAGCAATTGGTTGATTTACTGTTGGAGGTGTAAATGCTGTAACAGTAGGAATTGTAGCAGTAGGCGTTATTGGCACAGCTGGAGGAATCGCAGCAGGTGCAGCAGGAACAGGAACAGGTGCAGCGGTTCCTACCTGAGTAGGATTCACCGCAGCAGGATTCACCGCAGCAGGATTCACCGCAGCAGGATTCACCGCAGCAGGATTTACCACATTACTGGTAGTTGGACCAAATGGATTCACAGGATTGGTCCAAGCTGGAGTTAAGGCCTGTGGATTTACCACATTACTGGTAGTTGGACCAAATGGTTGATTTACAGGTGCATAATTGACCGGAGGTGCTGTATAAACAGCAGGATTAGGCTGTTGATTCATCAACTGTGTGCTATTGGCTAAATTGATAGGAGCAGCAGTTTCTGGTTGATATTGATAGGCATTTTGCGTAGCAGCAGGAATACTAATTGGTTGTGTAGCAGAACTTGCACGATTACCTAAACTAAAATTATTAGCCAAATAACTTTGAGCACTGGATAATATTTGACTAAAATCCGGAGTGGGCACCTGATATTCGCTTGATCCAGGCATAAAATCTAATTCATCAGCCATTGGTTATTCCTTAGTTTCCACTTCTTTCATACTGATACCAAGCATATCATAATCGACAGATAGATAACCATCTGGAGTAATATGTATAGCTTCTGGACAATATTGTTGAACTTCTTGTGCCATAACACCGGAATAACGACGTCGATCACCAAGATAATTAAAATGATAGATTTTATGTCCGTTTTCTTTACCAACATAGCGTATATTTTCTTTAGCACGACAATCCGATATATTAATAGTTGGTAAAGCAAATCCAGCATTAGAACCACTGGTATTGGTTGTAGTAGATTGTGTTCCAGAAAAATTAGGATTATAACTGGCACTGGGTGTTCCAAACAACACACTGGCATATTGATTATACAAGGCCTGTGGTGCCATTGCAGCAGAAATCTGATTTTGTGCAGAAGTTTGTGCTCCGGCTAAACCTGTTTGACCTATTTGTGCAAGATTAGTTCCTGCTGCCTGTTGTTGTTGTGCAATGTTATTCAACACAGTGGCCGCAGCCTGTTGTTGTGCTGCCTGTGTTGAACCTGCTGTTTGAGCCTGTGCAATAGCACTACGCTCACTGCCTAATTCACCTGCACCACCAAACTGTGCTGTTTGATTAGCAATGTTCTGTGCATATTGTGCTTCACCAGGCTGTAATGCTGCATTTAATTCGGCCTGTTGATAAGCAGGACTATCTAAGTTTTGTAATGCATTGACACCTGTATCTAATGCACTTTGACCTGTAGAACCGAGAACAGTTTGAGCTTGATTAGCTGTGCCTGCTAAATTCTGTGCTGCATTGGTCACACCAGGTGCTGCCGCATTGTATAAGTTTGTAGCACCTTGTGTTGCAGCTTGGAAGTTCGGAGCTACCGTGCCAGTAAATAATGCTGTCTGTGCCGCAATTTGTGCGTTTTGTTCTGGTGACAAGGTAGGGATCGTTGTGCTCGTTCCGCTCGATTTTCCTAAACTCATTTTCTTTCTCCAATTAATGTCATCTTGTATTTAATCTAATTTTAATTTGTTCCAATATGCAGACAATTCTGGCCATTGTGCCAAAGCTGCTTGATCTCTTAGATTAGCAGCTTCTATCTGACATAACTGTTCCAATATCTTTTGACTGACTTCCACAGTTCCTCCCGTTGTTAGATCCAATGTTGTTTTCATTTTTTCTAATGTATAAGGTCTATTAATACGTGCAAATAATTCTACTAATTCTGCTGCTTCAATGCCTACAAGATTTTCAATAGTAATTTTATTGCTGTCAATATCTAAAGTTTTAGTTTTGAATATATTAGTTCCAAAAATACTATGCATTGCACCTGCTCGACAAACTGCATCCGAACAGCCTTTAGTTTTTAATATGTCATATGTGTTTAACAAATGACCCATTAACTGTCTTCCACTGTGCGGAATCTTATTTGCACCAACTTTAGTTAAGAATCTCTGTAATTGATCTCTTTGTGGATCTGAATTTATTGGAGCAAACTTAAACATTAATGTCATACGTAAATCTGGACAAATCCTACTGACACTTTTAGCACAGTGAAATTGATTACCATAAAATATAAGACCTTTGTTAAACTTGGGCAATTCTGCATAGTGAATTTCATTGCCTTCATATACAATTGTCTCTCCTCCCCATTCACGTCGCCAATCTTGATTCATATAAATTACAATAGTTCTATCTTGATTTCTTTCTGAATCCACGTGCGGATATCCTTCGATACCAAACGTATGAGCATTGGTATAACATCTTGTTAAAATGGAATTTGGAACATAAACTGTTTCTAAATAATCCCAGGCCTCTTTTAATATCAACGGCAAATTGCCTGTAATATCAATACCATTTTCGGGCCCACCTCGTCCAAAATCTTTATTCCAATGACCATAACCCATACTGGGATTACTACGCCATCCATATTTCCATTCTGTGTCTTTAAGCAATTTATGTATTCTATTTGCTAATTCCAATGGAAAACATTGCTTAATCTGATGCACTCTATTCATTTCTATTCCTTTTTCTATAATTTAACCGCCATCACCACCACCACCACCGCCATCACCACCACCGCCATCACCATCACCACCACCGCCATCAGCAGCAGCACTATCAGCAGCAGCAGCACTATCAGCAGCAGCAGCACTATCAGCAGCAGCAGCACTATCAGCTGCTGTTCCAGTATCACTTGATGCTGTATCAGAAGGACCAGGACTGTCAGCTGCTGTTCCAGTATCACTGGTTGTATCAGATGTAGCACTGGTTGTATCAGATGTAGCACTGGTTGTATCAGATGTAGCACTGGTTGTATCGGATGTATCACTGGTTGTATCGGATGGTCCTGTAGCTTCGGAAGAAGCTGTAGTGCCTTCTGCTGTTCCTGAACTACCACCAGGACCAGAACTTGGACCATCACTTCCAGGTCCAGGACTATCTGCTGCACCACCACCATCGCCACCACCTGCACCTGCTTGATAAGCAATAGCTGCTTGATGAGCAGCAGCGGCAGCAGCGGCAGCTTGTTGTGCAGGGCTTTTACCTGCAGCGGCAGCAGCGGCTGCAGCAGCAGCAGCGGCAGATGTATAGGTAGTATATCCAGGGACTGATAATGCCGCTCCCGGAGTTACAACAGGTGGTTTTGCAACTTCATTTAATGTTGCACCAAATTGTTGGGCTGCACCACCAGGGGCAAATACACCAGGATTTCCAGGAATGGCTGGTGCTGCCGGTAGTAATGGCACATTATTAGTATAAACATCATATCCTGGAACCGGAACAACGGGACCGGTAGTAATAGGAATGTGTCCTTGAGCATATTGTTCAAATTGATAAGGGGTATTTAATTGTGATGGAGTTATTAAACCAGTTCCGTTTACTGTGCCTACTGGATTTGTAGGACCATATTGTTGGCCGGATCCCTGCATACCCCAGGCATAATAATTTTGACCTGGACCTGTTGTGGCAAATGCTGCACCTGGTGCAATAAAACCGGGATTGATACCAGGAATATAAACAGCAGGCACAGGTGCAAATAAAGGACCAGATGGAGCTACAGGACCAGGTGCAGCGGTATCTGTAGCTGCTATAGGAGTGGTAACTCCACCACCACCACCATCACCATCACCACCATCACCATCACCGCCATCACCACCATCTCCCCAAACTTTAAGAGGAAGACCTGGACGACCTATAAAGGCCTTTAAGGGTAGCATAGATTCAATATGTTTATATCGCATTTCTTTCTTCTTTAATGTTTTACTTATCGTCTATAGCCAATTGGGACAATTTGGCCATTGAATTTCAGAAGGAAATCCATTCTGTTGTGGCACATCTAAAAGAGCTTGTCTATATGCGGCCAATTCCGTTTGTTGTTGTTGATTTAAACTGGCATACCATACAGGATTAACACGATCTATAGTCTGTTGCAACAATTGATTTCTTGTATTTCTCGCTGTGGATTCTGTAAAATCTGCTACCAATAACCAGGTCTTAGTAGAATAATCAAAATTATAAAGTTTGTTTTCGTTGCTGGGATTATCTTCTTTGGCTATTGCTTGACCAGCTTCTATGTAATATCGATCTGATAGATATTCGCCTTCGATATATGATTTATTTCGTAGGTTTAGTTCAGCGATATAATCATCACTGAAGTTTAATATAGATTCAATCTGGCCAGTAGAAGGATTATATACAGTATATTTCATCGTTTAAGTGTTTGAAAAACAAAATAATAATTACAAGTCAAAGAATTAAACAAACTGGTTGGTGGATTAGTTGTTGGAAATACTCCAATTTCCACATACCACTGATAGATATGTCCAGTAGTTAAAACAGGAGATCCATAATTTAATCCTGCTATGGTCAAGTTAAACTGTCCAGGATTCCAACTGGTAGTATAAGGATTGACCGATGTAGTTTGTGTTTGAATAATAGTATTTCCACCTGTAGTTTGATCCACTGCTCTGACACGAACTGTAATCGAAGTAGGAGGACTATATCCACTACCTGCTTGCACAGGCACAAGACTTCCACTATAGATAGTTCCATTCAAATAGACAATTTCGTTAGGATCACTAAAAGGAATAACAACACCATTTACCAATGTATAATAAAAATAAGGATTCACATTGGTAAATGTTGCACCAGTGTTAGTAGCACCTTGTGCTTGACTAACACTATTATAGGCCATAGTAGAAGTAAAAACTGTGTTGGCTAATAAATTACCTGCTGTGACTAATCCTGATACTGTAAGATTACCGCCAATGGTGGCATTATTGCCTACTGCAAGATTGCTACCGATATTGGCATAGCTACCTACTGTAAGATTACCGCCAATGGTGGCAAAACTTCCTATGTTAAGTGAATTGGCTATTGAAGCATTATTACCTATGGTAAGACTATTACCGATATGTGTATTATTACCTATAGTAACAGTGTCTCCAACTGTAACTGTATTGCCTATTTTAACATTATTGCCTATAGTGACATTATTACCTACAGATAAATTGTTGCCAATGCTGACAATATTACCAAATCTGGCAACACCGGATGTTCCATCTAACCAAAAACCTGGACTTGATAAATTGCCTAATACAGCACCTGTAGATACTACTGTGTTGGCCACAATACCATTGGCCACTAACTTGTCTGCAGTGATACTATTACCTAAAATAATATTACCATTAATAGTGTTAGCCACAAACTTATCTGTTGTTATAGATCCGGGAACAATTTGTGTTGTATTAACTGTGTTAGAATTTAATGTTCCTAAGGTTATTAAATTACCTACTGTAAGATTAGTTCCTATGGTGGCATTGGCACCTATTGTGGCATTGTTGCCAACCACAAGATTACCACCTATTGTGGCATTACTGCCTACTGTTAAGTTTGTTCCAATTGCAGCACTGCTGCCTATGTTGGATCCCGAACCAATGGTTAAACTATTACCAATTGATACTGCATTACCAAAACGAGCATTGCCTGTTGTGCCATCTAACCAAAAACCTGCACTGTTAAAATCATCTAACACAGCACCTGTAGATACCACTGTATTGGCCACAATGCCATTGGCTACCAGTTTATCAGCAGTGATACTGTTGCTGCTGATAATATTCCCACTGATGGTATTGGCAGTGAAAAGATTGGTAGTCAATGTGCCGGACAAGATGTTATAAGCTGCAATAGTATTGGCAGCTATGGCATTACCTGATATTGTGCCATTGACTAAAAGATTACCAGCAATGACCTGTCCAATAACAGCTACCCAAGTAGATCCATTATAGGTATAAGTAGCCGAAGGTTGCGTAGCACCTGCTGCATAGATAAAGTTGGCAGTGTCGCCTGTAACAGGATATAGTCCTGTTCCTATAGGTGCAGTAGGACTATTTCTTGGACTTTGGAACCATAGTGTTAAAGTAGCACTGGTAGCTAAATTAGGATCACTGGGTGTGACAATATAGGCCATAGCCAAAGGACCACGCGGACCTGGAGCACCATTGGCACTGCTGACTATGTTTAAATCAATGGCCACATTGGCAGTAGATTCTGCATACAATGGACTGGGACTTGAATTGGCCACTTGAAATGTGATCTGTCGTCCGCCATTGGTTTGATAATACAAATGATTGGCAGTGCCAAATCCACCAGATACACCAAACCATTGATAATCGCTGGGATTACTGCTGGGAGTTGAACTGGTGCTGTTATACACACCAAAGTAATTGGCATTACCTGGATTTACACTAAAACCACTGGATCCATCTGCTGCATTAGCATAACGAATGTTGACAAATTCATAAAGATAACTATAGGGATTACTGGAGTTGCCTGCTTGAGTGACCACACCTGTAGAAGTATTGGCCACTAACACGTTGCCAGGAATAGTGATATTACCAGATACATTGCCCTGTCCTAAATTGCTTAAGGCATAGTTCAATGCACCGATTATATCATTACTGTTAGTTACTGCAAATGTTGCCATATTATCTGCTGTCCTGCGTAGCTGTGTATTGCCAACTAATACTATTGACCATCCAAGTGTCGGTCGAACTGGTATTAGATATCTCAATACTATTTACTCGATAGACGTTTTGATTGATCTGAGTCCAGGGATTCACAGTATTGATTGGTATGGTCACAGCAGGCAAGAATGTGGCAGCAGCACCAACACTATCCGCACCACCTATGGTTATGGTTATATTACCAACTGATGTAGTGGGAACACCAGCTGAATCCAAATTATTGACTTCAGGTAAGATACGATGAACCAATAGCTGTTGGCTATAGTTAGGCAATAGATGTAGATTATCTCTGCGGAACTGTGTTGATATAGGTTGATTACCTATAAAGGTTGTGCCTTTATCTTTTTGCACCAAAGGCACTGTCCCAGTTGCACTGCTATAGACCACAGTTCTTGAAGCGTCATTGTGTGTCCAAGTATTACCTACAAAGCTAAAGATAGGACTTTCTACTGCCATTGATGCAGTAGTGACCTGTCGAGGAGGATTAAATGCATCCAAATCATAACGATAGGCCAACATCTGATTACAATATCCTGTGGAATTTAAATCAGGATAATAGATTTCAAATTGATTTTTACTGGTATTGTTAATTACAAATACACGATTGGTATAAGCAGGATTTAAGTTTTCATAAAAGTAATTCTTTACACGTTGATTGCCTAAACTTTTAAAATTACTACCATCAAATGACCAGATATCTCTGGCATCTAAACCATATACTGTATTGTCTGCATTGGCCCAGCAGTTGTTGTTTAATAGTCCACGTCCTACGTTGAATAGGCTAACACCAATAACCGGAGCAGATGTAGATTGATAATTGATAGGACTAAAAATTACTGTGTCCCAATAGCTGCAAAGGAAAAAGTTATTGCCGCAGGGAAATCCATCTACTACAGGACCACGAACAGGAATTTCTAATTGGTTAGCAATGTTAGTAATAGTAGGTGCCCAGGTGGTAGGTCCAGAATTAAGACCAAAGGCCTGACTCCATTGCACAGTGGTAGGATGTGTTTCAATGATACCAGACGCAGCTTGAACTGCTGTTAAATTACCGGCTATTAAAATTGATCCCACATTGGGTGTTGCCCATAATCTTACAAAACCTGCTGTTAAACTGGACCAAGCAGGATTATAATTCCAAACATAAGTGTTGGGATCAGGAGGAGTTGGATTATTACTATATTGAATAAACTGTGTTCCAGTGGCTGTAAGATACATAGGAGGATTTAAGCTGTCGTTTATAAACAACACAGTTCCATTCCAAGAATCTGTAATTTTAGTTCCAGCCACATATGATCCTAAACTTGCATTGGGATTAGATACAGGATCATAACCCGGAGTAAGATTAGTAGCAACACCTACTGCATCAATTCCAAACCATTGTCCTTGACTGTTAGCAGCTATAAACCAATATACACCATTGTCGCGATATCCTGCTGTGAGATAGACCACTGTGCCAGGTATGTTGCCCAAGATGTATTGGTCACCTAATACCGATCTGATACCGCGAATATCTGTTTCTACATTATATCCAGCATTGTATTCATTGGGTCCTAATGCACTACTGGGCACATCAGGAGTAAATGACATTTTGGTAAAAGGTGTTTTTACTTCTGTAAATGTTGCCACGTTATTATCCTCGAATTCCTATTACCCAATTGTTTTCTGTATCGCTCCAGACATAGATCTGTCCATCTGTTGGATATGGAACTGGAGCTTCCCATAGCCCTGTGTCTGTGTTTAATTGCCAACTGCTGTGCTGACGTGGTGGAATAAAAGCGTCTAAATCTGGATCATAACTAAAACCTATGCCAGCAAAGTTTTTACGCAAGGGAGTTCCTCCCAATAGATGAACACCACCACGAGTGTTATAACTGGTCTGAATCCAACGACCAGGACCAGGTGGCAGACTATCAATATGTTCTTGTTCTGCTGGTATAACTTTTTCTACTCGATTATCTTTTACATATGCAAAATGTGTCATTGTCTATTCCTATGTTGGGTAGCTGATAATAACAATACCGGATCCGCCATTACCACCAGCTGCATTTTGATCATTATAAAATCCGCCACCACCACCGCCACCGCCAGTATTGATTCCGCCATTATCTCCTGGTGTATTAATGGTATAAGCATTACCACCACCACCTGATCCGCCTGTGGCTGCTGTTTGACTGGCACCTGCTGCACCTGCTCCACCGCCTGCATAGTAGTTAGCAGTTCCATTGATAGATAATTGAAGTCCTATGCCGCCATTACCTGGGTTTGCTGTTCCACCTGATATAGAGACAGGAGAACCTGCTGCACCTGCACCACCACCACCTGCACCAGCATAACCAAATCCCTCTCCTGAATTACCGGTTGGACCTGCACCGCCTGCATTACCTTGTCCTGATGTAGCAGTTCCTCCGGGTTCTGCGGTGCCAGTGCCATTACTTTGACCGCCGCCACCGGATCCACCTGATGTAGGTGCAGTGACACCATTTGAACCGGTAGCACCACCACCGCCGCCACCGCTGGCAGTTATACTAACGCCACCACCTATAAAACTACTGTCATTGCCTGCTGTTCCGCCATATGCAGAATATCCGCCCAAGACTGCTGCACCACCTGCACCACCTGCACCAATAGTCACTGTATATGAATTAGGACTAACAGCCACGTTGGCATTATAATAAAGCAGTCCACCTGCACCGCCGCCACCACCGCCGCGTGTTCCTCCACCGCCGCCAGCGGCAACAACTAATATACTGATATTTCCGGAACCTGCTGTAACAGTAAAAGTGCCTGCTGTGGTAAAGGTATGAACAGTATTGCTACCAGAATAGGTTATAGTTCCACCTGTGGCAGTTAAACCAGTATGTGGCAGAGGATTATATGATTGCAGTTGGCTTAAGCGTTTGAATCCATTGGTCAAATCACTGGCACTGGCATAATCTATGGTCATACTATTTGACTTCCAAATAAACTAAAACTTACGTTGCCTGTGTTAGCAGTAACAGAAACTATATCAGTTGTAGCCAAGGCAAAACCTACTGTTAGGAATATTGTATCGTTGCCTACCAAATTGGTTCCATTTACTACATAATTTTGTGTAGTCACTGATCCACCTCCGGGCACTACTGCTACGCTAACAGTGGCATTGGCTGCTCCTGTATTGCAGATAGACAATGTGCTGGCCACTGCTGATGTAGCACTGGGCACAGTATATAAAGTTGTTGCAGTATTGGCTGTGGGATTACTTTGACCTAATACTTTGTATGTTGTTGTTGTCATAATTTACATTCCTGCTAATAAGAAAGGATTAAATGTTGCATCTGCCGAAGCAGTTGAGGTAATTGTCACTCGGTTGTTTGGTGCGTCTGTGGTAATAGTTATGTTAGTTCCTGCTACCAAGGTTAAAGTTCCGGAAGTATTTCCAGAGGCCACTGTGGTCTGTCCAGATACTGCTACATTACCAAATGCATTAATACCTGTTAAATTGCTACCAATACCTAATATGTTGCCACCTGAGATATTGCCTGCACTGGTGATATTACCTGTGGCACTGACTGTTCCACCAGTGGCAATATTACCACCTGTGATATTACCACCTGCACTAACAATAGTTCCGGCTTTGATACCTGCACCTGCTAAAACTGCTACTGTTGTGATTAAATTACCACCAGAGATATTGCCTGCACTGGTGATATTACCTGTGGCCGAAATTAATCCACCAGTTAATAGGTTAGCACCTGTGATATTACCGCCTGCACTGACAGTTCCGCCTGTGGCCAAGTTGCCACCTGTGATAGTTCCTGTGCCGCTTACTGTGCCGCCTGTGGCCAAGTTGCCACCTGTCACTGTGCCAGTAGCACTAATAGAAGAAGCAGTTAAGGCACCTGCATAAGTTGGCAAATACGCAGCTACGTTGCTGTTGCCATAACTTGATACAATGCCAGTTAGCAATGATCCATTACCAATATAATAATTGCCAGAGATGTTGCCTGCTGCTGTTATATTGCCAGTTGAACTTAACAATAGACCCTGCACAGTGCCAGGAGTAGTTATGCTATTACTTGCATAAACTTGATAAGTGGCAGATACATTACTACCGTTGATATTATTGGCACCGCTGATATTACCGTTGTTATTAAGGTTTATATTACCATTGGTAGAGATATTGCCAATAGCAGAGATAGTTCCGCCACTGGCTAAATTACCACCTGTTATGGTGCCAGTCCCACTGATTGTTCCTGAGGCAGCGACATTACCTGTTGTAACAGTCCCAGTGACACTGGCGTTGGTTGCATAAGCAGTAGCCCAATAATTGGTTGCACCACCTAAATTATATACAGCATTGGCAGAGGGTGTAACAGCAATATTGCTCTGCCAAGAAACTGTTTGATTATCATAATACCAAGTGGCAATCGGCACACCTGATACATTACCTGCTGCAATACCAGCATTTTGTAATGCTGTTCCAGTTGATACGTTGTTAGCAACTAAGATAGTTTTATCATTGGTCACTATTACGTTAGAGTTAATTGTAGTTGTTGTGCCATTGACAGTAAGGTTGCCTGTGATGACCTGATCACCATAGACAGTCACAGTTGAACTGACAATTTCTGGTGCATATACGTTGCCAGAAACAGTTAAATTGCCACCTGTGATATTGCCAGCAGCAGCAATGTTGCCTGCGGCACTGATATTTTTGCTGCTGTTAATATTACCTACAGCAGTGACATAACCACCTGTTAGGACATTACCGCCTGTGACATTACCCGTGGCACTGATATTACCACCTGACACAGTGCCGGTAGTAGATATAGGATTACCATCAAAGCTGGCCAATAGTGTAACCACGTTGGCATTGCCATACATTCCAGTTAGTTGGCTACCATTACCGGAAATATATGCACCTGTTATGTTACCACCAGCAGAGATATTACCTATTGCATTGACATAACCCGACGATTGAACATTACCTGCAATAACATTACCTGTTACACTGATATAACCGGATCCGGCATTACCTGCTGTAACTGTTAAAATGTTAGAATTGATATAGTTTAATGTAGCAGAATTACCTGTGAGATTAGCACCTGTGATATTACCTGTTGCACTAATATATCCAGAATTGACATTGTTGATACTGTAAACAGTGATACCGGCTGCATTAACAGTGACCTGTTCGTTTAATGCAGTATTGTTGGCAATAAGGTTTTGTGTGGTGATGATATTACCATTGCCGTTTATATTGCTATTGGTATTTAAATTACCTGTAATCGATTCAAATCCATTGACAGTTAAATTATTTCCTGTCAGATTGCCACCTGCATAGATATCACGTTCTGCACGTATGTTAGATGTAATTTCTAAATTACCACCTGTGATATTACCAGCAAGACTGATATATCCGCCCAATGATACAGTAAATGCATAACCTACATTAAGGTTGGATAAAGTATTGATATTACCTGCTTGAATATTACCTGTATAAGTTGGCAAGTAAGCAGCTACGTTGGCATTGCCATAACTTGAGGCAACACCTGTTAAGAAAGCACCATTACCTAAAATATAAGCACCAGTAATGTTTCCGCTGGCACTAATGGTATTGGGATTTAAATTACCTGTATAAGTTGGCAAGTAAGCAGCTACGTTGGCATTGCCATAACTTGTTGTAATGCCAGTCAATTGGCTACCATTACCTAAAATATAAGCACCAGTAATGTTGCCTGCTGCACTGATAGATCCTGTATCAACTAAATTACCACCACGTATATTGCCAGTGACAGATAAATTACCACCCGATAAATTACCTGTATATGTAGGCAAATAAGCAGCTACGTTGGCATTGCCATAGCTTGAGGCAACACCTGTTAAGAAAACACCATTACCTAAGATATAAGCACCAGTGACATTACCTGTGGCACTGACAGCATCAGAACTGTATACTTCTGAGACCTGGACCCTATAGGCACTGACAGTGGATGCGGAAACTAAGCCGCCTGGTGCAAATAAATTCTGTGCAGTGACATTACCTGTTGCACTGACTATATTGGGATTTAAATTACCTGTATATGTAGGCAAATAAGCGGCTACGTTGGCATTGCCATAGGTAGAACTGGAACCTCCAATAAAAGGAGCACCGTTGGCGTAAAAGTAATTGTTAGTAAAGATACCACTCAGTCCGTTGCCGACATTACCAATGTTTCCAGTGTAAGTGGGAAGGAATGCCGCTACGTTGGCATTACCATATGGTTGTTGGACTGGTATAATAACATTACCTGAACTTCCGTATAGGCCAATGTTATTGTTTGGTAATATTGAATCGGTCATAAAGTTTTCCTAATTATTTTACAGCATAAGTGCGATCACGACGCGGCTGGAATATGCTGGTTAATCTTGTGCTGCCACCTGACCATTTACCTAAGTTGTTTTGGTTATTGACTGTTCTCCAAGCTTCATCGAATTTGGCTTTATAGATAGCAGCATCATCACTGCTGTGGCGTTTCAAATAGTATTCGTGTAGTGTTCCATAGACATAACCTTCAGGCCAAGTCTGTAAAACTGGATTGGTTTCTACTATGCCAACTTGTGTATTTGTATCATCATAGATTGGAGTGAATAGCAAATTCCAAGCACGATAGTAGTAGAGATTGATCACAGTTCCTTCAGCCACATATGGCAAGAATTGATAGTTGCTACCTACTTCACTGAATTTGCCACGTATAACAGCCGGCACGTTAACAGGACTAAGATATAGTTGTGCTACCAAACCGTCGGCAATGATATCACGATCACCTACACGGTCAAACACAATCCAAGGTCCATATGTGCTTTCTTGACCGGAATTACCACTTGAACCCTGTTGGAAAAACAAGATAGGTTTATTCATATCGGCTGGAATAGGCATCAATTGATTGGCACCTACTACACCAAATGTATTATAAGGATCGGTTCTGTTGGCCGGTAATTCAATATTACGCATAGCCAATTCAGCTTGGAAAATACACTGTTGAATTTCGCTTGTGTTAGTGGATCCTGTCCAATCTAACAAATAACTTACTAATGTATCTGCGTCTGGGATTTGGAATGACATTTAATTAAATTCCTTTAAAGAATCTCTGTTCGCCTACTTTACGTGGATAAGGAACATCGATTGGTATAGGCAACCGTCCGCCTGGGTAACAAACATACTGAGGATACTCTTGTTGCACTACACGATAAAATTGTGCTTTTAATGTGCGATCGTGTTTGATAACCTGCCAAGGCATACCACCAAAATATTGATCACTGATACGAATAGCAACCACATCTGGCAAGTCCATCCATTTGTATCCTAACTTACCATCAGGCATAAGTGGTGCAAGAGGATCAGGAACACCAGCTTCGGCTAATCGGCGATATTCTGCACATTTTTGTGCAATATAATCGGTGTTCATTTGTTCGCGACGAATATAAAACTTACCATCTTCGCGTCCTGTTGTAGTAAGAATGTTTTTATTACCATTCCAACCTGCACGTTGCCAATCGCCTTTCATTTCTTTATATAGACGATCATTTTTTAGTAGTCGATCTGCTACACCATTATGGTTAGTGACCATACCACCTGCATCTTGTCGCAGGAAATTGTAATCTATATTGAGATCACCATCCAGGTGTTCGGGTTTGTTATTATCGCTCATAAGTTTATTTAGCCGGGGCAAGCATTAAAGGGTTTTACAAATAACAAAAGCCCCGACGGGGCTTTTGTATTGAACAACACTAATATTTTTACAATTAGTAGGTATTCGCAGCACGTTGAACAAATGCACTTGGACGTGCAGTTGTAGGTGTGTTGCTGCCGTTGGCCACAGCGATCTGGTTTAGAACACCAACACCAGCTGGGTTACGAACGATCAAGGTTCCTTCCATAATGAACTGATCTAAACTTGCGTCAGCGTTCGAGAACACTTCGTTGTTTGGACCAAGATCACGCAAGGCACCCCATTGTAGCACTTCTTCGTTCAGGAAGTAAATGCTGTTGCTCATACCAGACTGATCCATAATCCACGAATCAAAGATTTCGTATGTATAGTTGAAGTCGCCTTCATAAGTCTGGATTGTATCACCACGTTCAACGTTACGACGGTTGATCGAAGTGTTACTTGTGCCAATCAAATCACTGATGCTGGTGCGTAGTGAAGTTGGAGCAACCATAGTGCGGATTTTAGCGTTATAACGCTGTTCAGCTACAGTCACTAACTGTTTGTAAGTGATTGGGCTGAATGCCTGGTTAGCTGCATCGCTAATTGTATAGAAGTTTGAACCGTTTGCACCGATAACCAAATTACCAACATTGCTTGAAGCACTGTCAGTTGTTTCGTTGTTAGTCCAAGTTGTTACGTTAGAGATATTACCTGATGCACTGTTAAATGATTGTGTGCCGGCAAAAGCTGCTAACGAACCCATACGACGACCAGTTTGTCCTGATGGTAGGCCCGAAGCTGAACCGTTTTGACCACCGTATTTTGTTCCGATTTGATCATTACGAACCAATTGTTGTTCAACGTCGAACATCAATTCGATCAACTGCTTGACTTCTTGGTAAGCCTGTGGATCACCACCCGACTGCATAACTGCACGGGCTGTTCCAGAAGCAGCAACTACTGTGCTGAAAATCTGGGTATAGTTACCCAAGTTGTAACGCTGGTTGTTTTCTGCTTGAGCAGTAGAAACAGTAGCACCTTCAACTTGTGCTTGAACTGCAGGCAAGCGATAGATATCGTCTGTCCACAATGGTAAAGTTGAATTAACTTTACGCTTTTTAGTCATAGCCATATTAAGAACTGGGGTATCGTCTTTAACACGGTTAGATACATCTAAGTCTAAGTCTTTGACAACGATGTCAGCACCGTATGCTGTTGTTCCGTTACCAATCGAACTTGTTGTGATTTCTGCCATTTTATTCTCCTTGAATATTATGTAGGCTGTAGTTTATATTTATAAACTTAACGACCGTTTCGGGCTGCTCTCAAACGAGAAAGCTGTGCCACTAAAAGGTTGTCTGCGGCTTTTTTATCGCCGCCCTTGGCTGCTTCACGAAGCTTAGAAATCTGATCTTCTGGTCCACGAGTGTTAGGAACAGATCCCTGACGACGCCCACTTAATGCAGCAATGCTGGCACCTGCGGACTGTTGTTTAGGACGATCGCGAAACTTTAATCCATCCCGTAATAGACCCAATAGGGTTTCATCACTGGATAATAAATCAATGTTTTTGATCCCTGGCAATATTTCATTTGCACTGCCTGCCCAAGTCTTAGATAATTTGTCACGTAATTCATTATAGATGTATTCGTTTTTCAACTCTTTATCTGTAAAACTTTTACGTTGGCGTTCTAATGTTTCAGTTACTTGTTGTCTACGAATGTCATAAAAAGTATCCAAAGCTGGTTTCAATTGATTGACCAATTGTCCCTGTTGCTGCAAATATCTTTCATTTTGCTGCATATTAGCCTGTATTCTTGCACGGGCTGCAGGATCTTGGGTCTGTGCCAATTGCTGCTGAAAAGCAGTTTGATAACCTTGAACCCGGATAATTTCATCATAGGCTTTTTGTAACTGCGGCTGCACTGTAAATTCCATTGCCAGCGTTAAACCTTCTTGACGTTCCCTTTGTGATTTTTGGAATTCGTCAAACTCGGCCTTTTCGATCTTTAATTGTCTGGCTTCTTCGTGTATTGCTCCACCTTGACCTAATATAGCAGCAGCTTTTTTAGCATCAATAACTACTTCTTTACCATTGCGAACAAACTTAAACTTAGCGTTAGGGTTTGTTTCTGCAAAATCGATAAAGTCGATTAGTTCTTCAGCTTGTGTGTCTGATCCATCATCTTCGCTTACTGGTTCAGTGTTGGCTGCGTCCAGGGCTGGTATTTCTTCAGTGCTGTCTGGTATATCTGTATCGCTGGTTTCAGCAACTTCTGGCTCGGCTGGTATGCCTTCTGGTGCCACAGGGCTGGATACTTCACTTGCCTCAGTATCTGGACCTGTTGCGGCTGGTTCGGTTGCACGTAATTGATTACGCTGCGTGTGTTCACGCATAGCGGTCATTTTCTGTGCAATTGATTCCAAACTGGGAACCGCTGCTTGATCAGTGGCCGCAGCTGGTGTGCTGTTAGGCGTGATTGTTTCTGTCATAAGACTTCCTCTGGGTTAGGTATGGGAGTTGTCTGCAACTTTACCACACGGTTTTTGTAATACACTGCACGTTGCAATGCGGCTACAAACTGGTCAATGCCGGTCAATTGATTGCTTAAGGCAATCCTGCGGCTATTGTCGTCACTTGAGTGTCCCTGAATACCACTCAACTGATCTAATATATCAAACTTAACTGCGTGTATGTAATAGGCCAAATCGCGATTCTTTAACAGTGCTTCAGCTTGGCTACCCTGGGTCTTAACCTGGTCCTGCTGTGCTACAGTTAAATCTTTTATACTGTTAGGATTAAGAGTAATCCTGTTATTAAACGCATCTATGGCTTCACGACTGATCATTACTTGGCTATTCCTGCTGCACTATGTCCGGCAGCTACATTCATATACTCTAACTGACTCTGTGCAGTTTGACCTGTCATTGAGGCAGTGATTTCTTCTGCTCGGGCACTATCCAATCGAGCCTTGGCAATTTGACTTTGCTCTTGTGGAGTAGGCTGTTTATTCTTTGCTGCTGCCTGTCCCTGTTGAATCATTTTTACAACTTCATCATCGGTGGGCAAATAAGTATTGGAATCTTTTACACCTAACACATATAATGTATCTGCATAAGGCTTTTTAATTTTACGATACATTTCTGGAGTTAAAGTTCCTGCTACAACCATAGCTTCTACTGTTTGATAAAGCTGTGTTTGGCATTGTGTAATTATGCGTTGTCTTTGAATACGATTTTCTTCCGACATCATTCCTAAAGCCAAGTCAATGTGCATTAGTTTACGTTCACAGAAATTCATATCATCCCAGGCTTGATAGTCTAAGAACACAGGTTTGCGATCTGGATGGAACATACTGGCCAATTTTTTAACACCATAGTCATCACCGTATTGAATCAAAGTTCTCCAGACTAACCAAATGGCTTCTTTTAATCCATCGGCTGCATTACGAACAGCATTGTCTTGTATGATCTGATTAGGACCTAAAGCCATTGCTAATTTTTCACCGGAATTACCTGCTGCCATAACTTCAGGATTGAATACATCCTGTGGTTGTGTCATACCAATAATGGCCATTGTATCCTGTTGAATACGATTCATAGCCAAGTCCATAAAACCTAAATTACCTGCTGGAGGTGGCACTGGATAAACGTCTGTCTGTGGATCAAACTTTTCATCTAAGATAAAAATAGCAGCTTCGCCATCTTGTAGCATTTCAAAATCTACTTTGTCAGGTTTAACACCTAAACGTGGAGTAGCTGTCAGTAGTCCTAACTGTATTTCTGCACGGTGTCCTGCTGTGGCATATTCCTGCATAGGCACAACAGATTCTGCAATGCTCATACCAAAGAAGTTGCCAGGCAATGGTTTAGGACACATATTGGCCACAGGAATAAATTCTACTTCCTTAGCTGAAATAATGTATTGACCAGAGAAAACAATTTCTACTAATTCTAATTCACCATCGCCGTCTATATCATAACGATCCCATACTGTTAAGATTGTGATCTGACGACTGTCTGGGTCCGCACCAACTCCGGATTCTACTGGTATGCCCATTACTGGCACACTATCACGAGCGTGGATAGCCAAATTGTTTAAGACCGAGCCGGCTTGATACGCACCATTTTGATTATACTCTGCGTGTTCCCGGAATTCCTCCATATGGTCTTGCAATTGTGGATACATTTGCACAGCTTCCTGTATGGACATTGGGTCATAGAAACCACAGAATGCCTGATCCTTCATTTGTTGAACAGTAGGATCACAGATCCAGTAATGTTGTGCAATATTGCGGAACTTGATATTCAAACTGTAGCCAGTTAGTTTATATCGGGCTGTGTAAATGGTATTGCGATTGATAGCATCACGTAGCATATCCTCGCCCGATTCTAATTCAATGTTGGGAGTTTCTGACTGATCTGGATGTTGGCCTGCATCTAATGCATCAATGCGACTTTGTAATTCTGCAGATCTCTGTTGTTCAGGTAGATTCTGCATAAATTGTTGTGTTTCTTTAAGAACCTGTTCCATATCAACTGATTTTTTACGACGATTTTGACGTAGATAAGTTAAACCTGATTCTTCTGCCTGTTGTTCAAATGCACGTAATTGATCTAAGGTGCCTTGTGTTTCTACATAACGCACAATAGTATCACGCTGTGGTAAAACCATTAGCATACCATTCTTGTGCAGCACAGCATCCATAATCCAACGTTGTAATATAAAATGTGGATCATTTTCCTCATTTAAAACACGGCTGACCATATTGGTAGCTTGATGTGCTGCTACAGAATCATCATCAGTGTCGGCTACAAATTCAAAATTGATTTCACCGTCTGGAGCAAGGCCTTTAGCAATAACCGCAGTGACATAATCTACACTGGGTTTAACCACAGGATGAATATAGTCAATGCCATTTACAGGTGCGGTAGAATCTGTTACTGCCAAACATAGATAATGATAATCGCTGGCACGATTTACTGCGTTTTTAGTGCCCAGGTAGCGTAGGTAGCTGGCACACTTAGTATCCAATTGGCCTTTTAGTTTGACGAAACGTGCCAACTGTGGATTGTTGGTATTCAGTTGCATCAAAACGGAGTTTTTAATGTTTAGCATTCGAGGCTTGTCCTTATAGACTTATTTAGTCTTAGGTGCAGGTATAGGTTCAGTTGGCTTTTTAGGTTTGAATATCCTATCCCAAGCTTCATCATATTGTTTAGCGGGTATCTGTTGTGGTCTTCTTGTGCTGCCTTTGCTCATTGTTTTATCCTGGATTAAATGTTTTCTTCCACTCGGAATGTGGTTGACGAGGTGCTACATAACGATCACGCTGTGCCAACATACGCTGTCTGCGTGTGCGGTTGTCCCAAGGTTCTGCTATGCCCTGTAAACAGGCCAATAGGGCATAACGTGCAGAATCTATACAGTCATCAGGATCACTAAAACGACCCTGTTCATCTACATAATAGTTCTGTGCTTCACGTAGAAAATCCACACAGTTTTCATTGACCATTAAAGTAGAAAATTCCAACATCTGACGCATTTGGTTTATGCCATAACTTTTATGATTGGTCACACGACCTTGACTGTCGGGAGGATTCATTATGGCCTTTTCATATACATTAAGTTCATAGTTTTCAAACAGTTCTCTTATGCTGGTTGAACTCATTGTATAACGACCCGGTGTAGAAGCATCTGATGGTAATACTATAGGTGTGCCAAATACTTCGGGTCTTAATAAATGGTTGATATACTGTGTAGGCACAGCTTCTTCAATGCCCTGCACACAGATCTGGCGATGTAGATAAGCTCGGCTTTCATAAGGATCCCAATACATTAATGTGATCACAGTTCTATCATTTACTAAACCCAAGTCTAATGCAATAACACGCTGTATGTTAGGCATTTCTTTAAAGTTATAATCTGCTGTGCGATATAAAGGCCATTCAGCCAATTGGAATACAGCACCTTTACCCATTACAGGCTTACCTGCAATACGTGCTTCACGTTCGTGTGGCAAGTAGTCACGTTCTAATTGTCTGCGTGTTTCCATCAATAGGAAAGGTTCGCCCCAGGGATCATATTCTGGCACATCGGACCAGGCCACACGTATAAAGTCATATCCGGATTCTCGATTCCAAAACTTACTGACCAAGCCATTGAGGCCTTTAAGCGGTGTAAAACTACACATAACAATACCTTGTGTAGTTGCAGTTCGTGTTACTATTTCACTAAAGAAATCATCTGGTGGTTGTTCATCAAACACAGCCAAGTTTAATTTAAAACCCTGCATCTGTCGAACTTCTTGTGTATAGTTGGCAAACAGCAGATAACTTTTCTGACCCGATGTGTGACGTATTTCTACACCCATACAGTTGGCACCATCATTACGCATAGTTTCAGTTATGATAGCCGACTTAGGAATAGCACCTGTGCCTAATTGTTCTGTTATCTTGACATCCTGTGTGCCTAACAATTCATTTTGTAAAACCATTGCTACCTGGCTCCAGCCTTCGCCAGCTACCATTGCTGTAATAGGATGATTGAATTTGTGTCCAGTCCACCAGTCTGGATACAGACCTGTTAAATGCATAGCAGTTTCATAACAGGTAGAAACTGTTTTACCAATTCGGTTAGCAGCAAGAATACCTCGTCGCATACTGTTTTTGGTATCGAAAAATTGTCGTTGATGTTCAAATGGTCTGAAATAGCGTAATTGATTATAGACCATATCCTCAGATACAGCAATGGCTAATTCTCTGAAACGATCCTGTGTTTCGTGATCTAACATAGCAAGACTTTCAGGTTTAAGATCGTGTTGATCACATACCCAAGTAACAGCACGACGCATAAGAACATTAGGATCTATCATTGATCATATCCTATACAACAGATTCAAATAATCGACTAAAGGTAGTAGTGTGTGTATGTTCATACCACGCTGCTATTCTTTGATTAGATATTTTTACATAGACAGGATCTAATTCAATGCCTATATAATCATAATCCAATTCTATTGCTGCACAACCAGTTGATCCAGAACCATTAAATGGATCTGTAACTATTGAATCAAAGTGATTATCGGGAAATGTTTTGAGCACATCAATATTATTGCCCTGTAGTATCTGATAGGTCATTGTGTATTTGATATAGGTTATATAAAGCCCGACTAAGATGATCTACTGATTCATCTGTAATTGGATCTGGTTGATCCTTGCGTAGGCCCTGTTGCAAGCGTTCAGCAATTAGTCTTAATATATGTTCTATTTGACCTGGAAACTTTTGTTTAAAAGCAACACGGTGAGCAGCATTGACCTTTTGCATTATGCGTGTTTCTTCGGCACGTTGAAGTTCACGATGTTGACGTGCCGTATCAATCATTTGATCACGCGGATTTTCTCTGTCCAGGTCTATCATAAAGTAGCCAATCGAGCATCAATATGATCCCAATCCATTAGTGACCAAATGCGATCAAAATATTCTTTTTTACGCCATTGATAATCTGGATTCCAAGCGTGTTCCCACCAGTCAATTAAAAGCACTATGTCATCGCGAATCTCGTGATTATGTATAGTTTTGATTTGACCTGTTCGACTCAGATAAATCCAACCTGATCCTTCTATCTTTATAGCTTCTTCTAACATTTCTTCTTTTAACACAGATAATCGACGATAAGGTTCTATTAAGGCCTTAAACACCGGTCCGGGCTGTGTAGTATTAGCGGCAGGCGGTGTAAATTGACTGTAATAGATAGCGTGTAGGAAAGCACCTGCTTCATTGAAGCTACGATCGCCTTCATTTTTATTAAAACGATCTACATAACCACCATACAAGTGTTGGAAATGATAGATCATATTTTCTTTGCTTAACACAGGTTCTAAAGCATCTAATGCATATGGTAAACGAATCTGTTCTAATTTTCGATTGGTTGATTTGGGAAACTTCATTCTGGATCTACATCCCAAGGATTCTTTAAGCTGCCGCCTTCAATTTCTGCGAATTCACGATCAATCCAAACTTCCCAAGCTGAACTGTTATTCACACGAAACTTCTGCATTATGCCACGCAGATTACGACCCATTGGAGTCAGTGTGCCATCACGTCGAACCATTATCTGTTCGCCTGTGCGTGGATCTATCCACTTGATATATTCAGGACGTGTTCTACCATACTTGTCGATCTTTTCACCTACAGGCACAGTGTCCAGGGGTCCTATCACTTCATAACTGACCATACCATTCTTATACTTGCGGAAGATACAGCCAACTTTTTTATCTTGAGCACGGAAGTCATCATTGGGATGCGGAATAAAAGGACTGTAGAATGAGTTCTGTAATTGATCCATACTGGGCAATCCAGGATCTCTTGCAGGCACAGGTTTAAGATCCTCTTGTGGAATCATTTCTGTGCGATCTACATAAGGGTTTTCTGAACCTAAGAACTTGGGATCTATATCCAGACCATTTAACACATCCATAGCCACTTGATATTTCAAACGATTAGCACGACCTTTTAGATTCAATACTATACCTGTTTCATCATAGACAAAACGTTCTAATTCTTTGGCAGTGGGAAAGTCTGTCATCAGACCTTCAATGTCAAATTGAACTGTTTCCACGTGAGGTTGAAGTTTCGCTACAGATTTTTTTGCCACTGTAACAGAGTCTGGTTCGACTGCAGAGACATCTTCTGTCCAGGGATTGTTTGATGTTGTTTCTTTTTTCATTTCTATTCCTTTTCTATACTACTGCAGGGGACAGGACTGACTGACTGCCCCTGCATTACCGCAGATACCCTTATCCGCGTGTAATAGGTCTGCGATACTTACCGCTTAGTCTTGATCCATCCGCTGTAGGATTACGCTTAGGACCACGATTGGCATCCAATGGTTCTACACGTGGATCTACATAATCACCTGGATTACGAGCCTGCAATGCACGTATCACTTCATCTGCCAATGCTTGCTTTTCACCATCGGTCTTTGATTCTACAAATCGACGACGTTTTTCTGCATTGCCAGTATTACCCATACGAGGACCTTGATCGACATTATGACGACCTGAATCTTCTGGATTATAACTTTCTGGATTGCGTGCCATATTATTTTTTACCTTTGTGTAATCCACGTAGTGTTTCAGCTAAACGAGCACGACGACCTTCTACACCAGGTTTCTTAGCTGCTGCTGTCAATTTCTTAGCAGGAATCTTTTCACCTTTTTTAACGTGTAATTCTTCGTGTAATGCACCAGGATACTTAATAGCTTCTTGAATCCACTTGTGTGCTTCTTCGTGATGCATTGCTGCTTGTTCGTGATGCCGAGCTGCTTTCTTCATTGCTGCGTGATGACTGTGTTTTTTAGTTGCCATTTTATTTCCTTTAAGGCTGGATCACTACTGGAGTGATATAGACATTAGCAGTGCCTGCTGATGTGATGCCAGCCACATAAACTGTGTTGGCAGGATTATATACGTGGCCTTGATTTAAGCTGATATATTTTGTTTCGCCTACTGGCACTACCCAACCATTACCAGGTGTTCCTGTGGTAGCAATTGTAGCAGCAGTAGTGTTAGCATAACCAAAGTTTAAAATAGCCACATTAGGACCGGTATTATCAACCATAAAATCACCGATCTGGCCATTCCGAATTGACACGTTGGCCTGTTGGCTCGCAGTATTGGCTGCTACTAAAACAGTGCGTCCATTTACTTGGAAACTGATGCTCATTTTAGAAAGGTCCTTGTTTTACGGCCACCTGTGTTGCCTGCATTAATACGATCTGGATCAGCAGGATATTCACGCTGGGCACCACCTAAGGTAGTGTTATTTTTGGAATCTTTTGCAGTTGCAGGTGGTTGTTTTGTTCGTTCTGCAGTAGGATTACCCTGACCCCGGAAAGTCATTGCCGGTGCAGCTTGATTACCCACGCGACCACCAGATCCATAGTTGGCACGGTCTTCTGCAGCAGGATTCTTTACACCGGACGCTTTTAAGAATTGATTTTCATAGTCTGCGTGTTTTCTCGAGATACTGGATCCATCGATACCATCAAAGTAATCATTACGATCACGTTGATTGGGTTTTGCGGCAAGGCCAGATAGGGCCTTTTCATTTTCTGGTCTCAGAGCCATTTTAGTATTTTCCTTTGCACATTTTTACAGCAGGATGATGATCTTCGTGTGTCTTACGTTCTCCGTGTCCGGCACGTAATGTTTGATTCTCTGGTCCACGATAGAAGCCAGGATGAACTTCACGTTCTTTTGCTGCTACTTCACGAGGTTCACGTAGTTCTGCAACTTCGCGATCACGTTGTTTTTGAGTGTCACGCAGGTCGGGTCTTTCTTCAGATTCACCTGCACGACTCTGACGGGTTTCTTTCATTTTACTCATCGTTGTAACTTTCCTTACTCATACGACTCATACGAACAGCGGGATGAAAGTCCGGCTTCTGACCTGAACTAACTGATTGTTCATAGGCACTGCCAAGTTCTTCAATGTGACTGCTGTGATGTGGAACAGATTTTTTAGCCTCAGCTGTGTGTCGTTCGCTATAGGCAATGGCCACTGCTTGTTTTTGTGGTCGTCCAGCTGCCATTTCGGTCCGAACATTTTCACCAAAGGCTTTAGGGCTGGTAGATTTAATTAGAGGCATCTCGTTGTCCTTGTTGTTGTTTATTTAGTCGAACTATCACCAGTCAATCTGGCCACTGCTTCTATAAAGGCCTGTTGTTTAGCTTCTACTGTGTCAGCAGAATCTTTTACTTCAACTTGATTAAGATCTGGCATTAATTTATTAGCCAGTAATTGATGATATTTCATTGCAAGATTAGAATCTCTGGATCTTGCGTTTAAGAAATCTTCTAACAGTAGATCTTCATATACACGCCCTGTTTGATCATATAGTTTTTCCAATATAGTCTGCACAGTAGCACGATCTATCTTGTTTTTACTGCCTTTAGGACGTCCACCTCCAGGTCTTGCACCACCACGTCCAGGTGATTTTGTTTTATATCTGGTAGTTTTTTCCGTCATTGCATTTCCAATTTTAATCCTGTGATTTTTTCTATTAAAGGCAAGTATTCTTTTACCTGGCACGATTCTCTATTTTTTATCGCTTGAAAAAACTGCTCTAATAAATGATAATAATAATTATTACCTGAGATTTTTTCTAAAGCCTGATCAAGTTCCGACTGAACTTGATAGATAACACCAGTTGATCCTGTTACTTTAATTTTTATAGGTTTTTTTGATTCTATAGGTCTGCTGGGAAAACCATTTGATCTATTAAGACTTCGGGGATTATCACGTGCATTTAATTTTGTTAACAGGCGATGTTCCAGGGCCATCATTTCTGATCGTGTGCCAGTTCTTAATATCTTTCTGGTCCAATTACTGGGATCCTGTTGTATTTGGGGTCGAGCCCCGACACTACTACAGATATAACCATCATCAACAGAACCTCTATGGTATCCTATATACCATAGACCCCGGGTTGATCGCCATCTATAAACAAAAGAATCTTTCATATACTTATTTAGTATCGAGAAAAAAAACCCACCTTTTTGGAGTGGGTTAAGGATAAGACAATTGTTTTTATTATTATAGTTAT
>Ga0316221_1000680_pt1 | contig 41095 bp, 64 predicted proteins | sample TBH18007metaG_FD_206003 | JGI IMG/M metagenome (GOLD analysis project Ga0316221, IMG submission 206003) | Freshwater microbial communities from Trout Bog Lake, Wisconsin, USA - TBH18007 | ecosystem: Environmental > Aquatic > Freshwater > Lake > Hypolimnion/Profundal zone | place: USA: Wisconsin... | reverse complement strand
CGCCAACCCGGCCGACTTCGCGGAATTGATTCTCTGGCCGAGGTTTGTTGACGGGGTTGATCGCGGGGAGACTCTTTACGCCAAGCAGCGGCAGTTTCTCGAGGTGTGCGCCTCGGAACTCGGAAAGTCGTTCGGAAACACCAATGTCGGAGGGCGGCGGCCGGGGCCGCCGGGTCGCGTTGCGCTGATGGCGGCCAATGGTGGCGGGAAGACGGCGAGGTGCCTGCCGGCGCTCGTGATTTGGCTGTTTCACATCTGGCCCCTGGCCAAGATCAAAATCACCTCGGGCGCCTGGACGCAGGTTGAGACGCAGATTTGGCCGGCGCTCGAACAGTTCCGCGCGCGCTTCACTCAGACGAGCCCCGGAGATGGGTTTTCCTACGCGTGGAAGTGGTACGAGACCCCCTATATCGAGGTTGCCCAATTCAAAGGAAACGCACCCACCGGGCGCAAGGGGTTTCTCACCTGCATCACGACGAACGATCCGGGTCGCGCGGAAGGCGACCATGGGGAGCTTCCCAACCAGCCATTGATCTGGATTGTGGACGAGGCCAAGACGTCGGCGCAATGGCTCAAGAAGGTGCTGGTCGGCCGAATTCGTCCGCAGCTTCTGGTTTTGATGTCATCTCCCGGCCATGAGGATGGCTGGTTTTATGAGGCGATGCGGAAGGACGACAGCTACCGAAGGGTCGAGTTGTGGGCCGAGGATTGCTCGCACATTTCCCCGGATGAAATCAAGCAGATCAAGGACGACTGGAAAGACTTCCCGGCCTTTGCGGAATCCATTCTGGGCCATGAGTTCATGCCGCTGGTCGAGGATTCGGTCATCAATGGGCCGGCGCTGGACGAATGCATAGCCAACCCGCCTCCGCGCCAGGAAACCGGCGACGTGCATGCTTTCTGCGACTTCGCCTGGTCGAGTGGCGGAGCGGAAAACACGATGGCGTTGCGGCGCGGTAACGTCATCACCCTCCCGGTGGCGTTCCACAATGATCATTTGGTGGCGAGTCCGAAGAATCCAACCCCCGGCGTGTGCGAGACCTTCATTGCCCATTGGCAGCGCCTGGGGCTTGAGGCGCACCAAATCTCCGGGGATGAGGGCGGCGGAGGAAAGCTGGTGATGGACGCCCTTGACACCATGGGGTGGTGTCTGACTCGAGTGAACAACGACGGCGTGCCGTCGAACGAGCGGTACGGATCCGCTGGGTCTGAGATTTGGTATGAGGGCAGCAAGCAGATTACCGCGCGGACGGTAGTTCTGGACATTGACCAGAAGACCCGCGGCCAAATGCTCAACCGAAAGCGGGTGACCAAGGCGGGCAAGGAAAAGCTCTACATCGAGAGCAAGCCGGACATGGCCAAGCGTGGGGTTCAATCTCCAGATCGGGCCGATGCGGTGTTCGGCGCCATGATGCCGCATGGCGGGTTTTCAAGCGGGCTAATCAAGGCTGCGGTGGCGGTAAACGCATCCAAGGAATCTCCAGGGTGGCAGAACACCGCGCTGTCCGCGCGCCAGCCATGGGATCGGCTGGGGGCGCCTGAGGGAGACGTGATCGACGTGTTCGCGTCAGTAAGCCGCGAGCCGAGCCGGTATGAGTTGCTGATGCTGGCGGAAAAGTCAGGGGGCTTGCCAATCCAGTAATTTGGTGCGACAATGCGCCAGTGAACACTCGGGTATCGCTGGATCTGAAACTTCGCCTTGCGGGCGGGCTGACGGTTGCGAGCCTTAACAAGCTGGCATCCGCGCTCAACGAACAGGGCCAGGCGCAGATTCATGAGGCGATGGGGAACCGCTTCCTGCAGATCTCCCGGTCCACATTCGGGCCCAATGGCCAGCATCGGCCAAACGACTGGCGGCCACTTTCCCCGCGATACCAGAAGGAGATCGGGTATTTTGGCCCCCCAAAGCTGGTGCTTGGCGGCGCGATGATCCGATCCATTAACCTCGCCCAATGGGGGCATGATCGGGTGGTGGTGTTGGCTGGGTCCGACTACGCGAGTGAGCATCAGCACGGCGCGCAACGTCTCCCACGGCGCGGGTTCTTCCCTATCAACGCGGGCACGCTCACCAATTACGCCGATCGTGAGGTCCGCAAGGCCGCGCAAGGCGCACTCGACAAGATGATGATATGACAGACCATAACGATCGGGGATTCGGCGCGATCCCGAAGCGCCAACCTGAGATTAGGCACATGCCTGTAAAAACGTGTGCCAGGTGCGGCGAGGATCACATCATCACGTTCAGGCGGTTCAAGAACCCCATTGATCGGTTCACCCATTGGGCTCTTTGCCCAAACACCAACGAGCCGATCTTGCTCGAAATCTACGAAACCCCATGAAACTCCCCTTCACCAAACCAGACCGCACGCTTCAGCAACAGGCCCAGGACATGGCGGTGGCCATGCTGGGAAGAATGCTCCCGCAATCGGTCAAGGCGCGACTCTCCGGGTGGGGTGAGGCCCCCCAATGGGGCACCTCGGCAACAATGTCCAGCGTTCAGGGGGCGTTACGCACCGCGGAGAACGGCGATACCTACCTGCTATTCAGCCTTTATCGGGACATGATTTGCAACTCGCTCCACGTCCGGGGCGAGATTTCCAAGCGCCTGATCGCCGTCCTGGGCAAGCCGCTCGTGATCCAGCCGGCCAACCGGGCCAATCAGGATGACGTGCAGGCCGCCAAGCTCTGCGCTGAGATGGTCAACGCCTGCTCGAACTGGCTTGACGGCATGCTGCACGTTCAGGTGGGGAGCGTGTACCCAGTGAGCGCCGCGGAGAAGATTTACGAGGCGGTGAACACGGCTGACTCGCCGTTTTCATCCCCGGTTGCCTACCGGCTGAAGAAGATCGTCCCGGTCAACTATGCGCTCTACTGCTACCGGATCGCCTTCTGGTCGCTGTCTCAGGCGTCGCTCGGAACAGAGCCAATGCAGCCGGGAATGAACATGCTCGGTAGCGGCGCGCGCCCCTACAATGGGGGCCCGACGCCCGGCCCCGATGGCAAGATCGAGAACACCCTCTGGTGGAATGCCGACGATTGGCAGCCCGACATGCGGTTCTACGATGTGCTGGTGAACGGACAAGTCAATTGGGACCTGGGGCAGACCTACAAGCCTGACCCGATGCGGCACATCATCCACCGCGGGAACATTATCACGAGCTTTCGTGACACGTTCGGTGGTGACCTGCGGCCGGTGCTGTTCTGGTGGCTGCTGTCCACGCTCGGCCGGGACTGGTTTGCGTCCTACATGTTCCGGTTCGGAAGGCCATTCGTGGTGGGCTATGCAAACACGAGCGACAAGAACATCGTGGACCTGCTCGAAAAGACGTTCAACGCCGGGACGACGGTTAGCGGTGGGGCCATCATCGTGAACAAGGAGGCCAAGATCGAGCTTATCCAGGCTGCGGTGAGCGGGGGCGCCGATGGTTTCGAGAAATATGTCAACTTCTGCCACTCGCAAATCACCAAAGGCATTTTGGGGCACGAGCTTTCGACTTCGGCCAAAAACACCGGACTCGGCAGCGGAATGGCCGACCTGTCCAGCGACGTGAAAGACGAATGGCGTGAGATGGACAATACCCGCCTCAAAAGCACGGCGGCAGACCAAATCTTTCATCCATGGCTGCGCCTCAATGGCTACAGGGGAAACGTGATCCCTTGCTGGGGCGGCTCATCTCCCGGAAACCGGGCGCTCTTCGCTAAGACGCTGGTGGATCTCAAGAATGCCGGATGGCAACCGGCCGGCGATGACAGCGAGCAGGCGATTTCCGATACGATGGGCTTCAAAGTCGAACGAATCGAACTCCCCGACACCAATGACAAAGGCAACGATAACGATCCTGCGGGCGGAAAGAGTAAACAATCTGATACCGCTGTCGCTGGCGGCTAAGATCCGCGGGTGCTCAACGGAGATGCTGGCCAGGATGTGCCGGATGGGGAAGATCCCGAGCGCCAGGCGGGCGGGAATCAGGCGTTGGGTGGTGGAACGGTCGGGCGTGGAGTGTTAGAATACCGCTTCCGTAACGCTTCCCGGCGCTCCTTAGCCGACATGTTCCACGATTGGCGCCCGCCCACTTGTTCGGCTGCCGCGGCGACCTCCTTGACCGCATCATCCTTGATCGCCGGATCAACCGCCCGCTGAACCCGATCAACGTCCCATCCGATTGCGGCCAGCAATTTGATCCCGGACTCTTGCATGGTCGCCGCCTCCACGAGCTGGCCGGAGTCATACCAGCCGAATCGGTTCATGGCGCTCCGGTCTAGGTTTTGAATCTCCGCCCCCGGCTTGAGCCACATGACGAGACAGCCCGTGGGGAGCTTTTTGAGGAACGGATCAAGTTCCTGGCGGTCAATCGCGGATGGATCGACCCGGAGAATGATGACGTGATTGGGGGTGATGGTTGAAATATCGAAGGTCTCAAGCTGTTGCTGAAAAGCAAAGTTCATTATCCAAACGATACCCCAACTCCCCAATCCCTGTCAAGATTATGCGAACTCTACGAACCGGATCGTTTGCCAAATCGAAAGCCCCGCCTTATTGCTCACTTGACGAATGAAGTTGTCTGGAACGATTGAAAAGTTTGAGGCCCAAACCGATGGTTCGGTAATCATCGAGGGCACCGCGTCCAGTGAAATCCTCGACGGCCAAGGCGAAATTGCAAAGGCGGACGCCCTCCGTGAGGCCATTCCCGGCTTCATGCGCTGGGCGAATATCCGCGAGATGCATGAGCCAAGCGCCGTTGGAACCGCGCTCAAATGCTCCGTATCCGACGATGGCAAGACCAGCCTCCGCGCCAAGATTGTTGACTCAGAGGCCGTCAAGAAAGTCCTGGCTGGTGTTTATAAGGGCTTCTCTATCGGTGGACGGGTCCTGGCCAAATCCGGGAACGCCATTACACGACTGATCATGACGGAAATCAGCATCGTCGACCGGCCAACCAACCCGGAGTGCTCTTTTTCAATCGCCAAGTGCGACACGATGTCCCCTGAACAAAATATGACCCCCGAAACACTCGCCAAGGTCGAGGCGTTGCCCGGTCTGATCGAAGGTTTGATCGCCCGGTTGGATGCCCTCGAGAAACGACCCGCGCCAGCTGCGCCCGATATGTCCTCGTTTGAGGCCAAGATCACAAAGCTGGAGGGGGCCATCACCGCCACCCAGGCCGCCACCGAGGCCAACCTCAAGAACGACGTCATTGCCAAGATGGCAAACGATGGCCGCGCCCCGATCAACCCGGAGACGAACGTCGGCTACAAAGCCGACGAACTCGCCAAGCTTGACCTGGGCACGCTGAAACTTTTGGCGGCCAACTCTCCCATCGTGCCGCTGAAGTCGCGCACACTCATCGCCAAGAGCGACGCCAAGGGTGGGCAGCCCGATACCACCGGACTCACCGGAGCGGCCCGAACGCAAGCCATTTGGGACGCTCAATACCCCGACCGCAACTCGGTTAGCTAACCTGACCTATGCTTGACCAATATCTCACAATCAAAGACATCGCCGCGCGCGAGCATACCGACGATGTTGTCGGTCTCGTTGAGGCGGTGGTGAACGTCGCCCCGGAGGTCGAGCAGATCACCGGTCGCGTCATCGCCGGAACGAGCTACTTGGCTCGCATCCGAAAGGCGATCCACGCCGGACGCGCTTTCCGCAAGGTGAACTCCGGCACGCTCCTGGGCGCCAGCACCTACGACCAGACCCGGTTCAACTGCTTCCCGTTCGATGCTCAGATGCAGATCGATGAGGCGACCTTGGACGCGGCCGAAGGCGAAGGCGATTCTCGCGGCAAGCTGATGACCGAAGAGGCTGTTGGCGCCATGCGCGCCAAAGCGATCGACCTCGGCTTGCAGTTCTATCAGGGCACCTTGAACGACTCCCTTGGCTGCCCTGGGTTGGCTGACTTCCTGGTGACCGCACAGCAACAGATCGACCCCCGCACCAATGCGGCGGTCGATCTGGTGGTTGACGCCAACGGCGGAAACAACACCTCGACGTCCACCAACGAAAGCGTCTGGTTCGTCCGCGAGGGCGCGCAGGGTGTCCATTGGCTGTTCGGTGCCGGCCAGGGTCTCCGCATGAACCCTTGGTATCCCCAGCGCGTGGCCGATGCCCAAGGCAAGGTCTTCCGCGCCTGGTGCGCCAACGTGTTCGGCTTCATCGGCATCTCGTCCGCGAGTTACTATTCGGTGGGCGTGATCAAGAACGTGGACGCCACCACCGGAGCCACCGCGAGCGCGAATGCCACTTATCCCCTCAACGACTCGCTCGTTGCGGCCCTGTGGGCCAAGTTCCCGATCGATCAGAAGCCGACCAAGTGCTTCGCCAGCCAGCGCGCGATCTACACGCTGCAACGGTCCCGCACGACCACCCTGTTCGCCAATGCCGGCACTCCGGGCAATCAGAACAGTGGCGGGGCGGCCCCTGTGGCGCCCTGGCCGACCTCGCTGCCGACCGCTGGCGGAATCCCGATCATCCCCACCGACTCCATCCAGGTTGGCAAAGCGCCGACCGCGTATTAAGGAATCACCATGAAGAAACTTCTTGCCGCAATCGCAATCATCGCCGTGGTCGCCACGGTGTTCGCCGCCGGCGTCCTGTCCACCACGACCCCGTTGACGACCTGGCGCGCTTACAACGCTACCACCGCTCTGGAGTTCCAGGTTGGAACGATCAACATGTACCAGAGCAACGCGGGCCTCTCGACCAACGCCTTCGCCACGGCGTTCAACGCGGTCCCGGCCGTCTTCGTGACCCCGCTGAACGCGACCACCAATGTGACCAGCACGATGATCGGGTATTGCGCCACCAACATCGTGGGGGTCATCCCCGGTCTCACCACGACCAGCAACTTCGTTTACGCTGCGGGCAACACCAACACCTACAGCCTGCAGTACATCGCCATCGGCCAACCGTAATCATATGCAAGACAATGCTCTCTCCGTAACGGTCGCTTTCCCCGCCGCCTCCGCGACGGCTTACGTCAGCGCCATCGACCTTGGCGTCGTGGCTCCCGGAACGAACTTCCTGGCGAGCAACGCCTGGCGGCTCGGTCGCATTCGGGTCAAGGTGCCAACCTTGGCCAATCATACCGATGTCACCGCCAACGGCCCGATCACGTTCACCCTGCAGGACGCTTTGGTAACCGGAGTTGGGGTTGGCACCGGGGCAACCTCGACTGTGGGGGCCTACGCCAACACGAACCCGCTGGTCCAGTATTCGCTGGCCGGCGTCGCCACGACCGGATCGCTCGCCAAGACGTTCGACATTCCGATCCCGCCGACGATTCGCGGGCCGTTCCGCATCGCCATCGCCACCGGATCGGCGGCCGGCGACAACACCGCCTCCGCCCTGACGGTTGACTGGACTTGGGAATAAACGTGTGTGTTTGGCTATCCCGGATGTGATTACGGAGAGGGCGCGCTTGGGTGTGGGTTTCCATACCCATACCTTGGGCGGCAGTCCTTTACTGTATCGTCAGGGCTCGCCAGCATCCACGACTTTCCGCTGACCCAGGCTGTCACACAGCCTTACACGACTCAGGAGGTCGTTCAGAGTCTCATTGGAGGCCCCCAAACTTTGGGCGAGGCCACCGATGACACAAGCGCCGGAACATTCTCCGCTCCGGTACTCAATCAGTTGATCTCAGTTTGCCAGCTTGAGGTTGATTCCTACCTTTCCCCGACTTATCGCCCGCCCTACGCACGCCGGTTCACGGTGGGGACTTTCACGGTCCTCACCGTGGATTCCAATGGGGCAATACTCACCGTTCAAGCTCGCCAACTTGGAGACCAGCACAATCCCGATAGACATTGTGGGTATTACCTCGTGGCGCCGGCAACGGTGAACACGGTCTTGGGCGGCTATCAGGGGCGCTGCGGGAATCCTCCTGCGTCTGGAGCGGCCCTGACCGTCACGTTCAACTCGACAGCCCCGTTCTCCGTTCAGACTGTTTCGGTGACGGCTGGCGGCGCACATTACCAGCGCGGCGATGTGGTTGGCCTGGTCGGCGGCGGGAGTTACTTGCCGTCCAAGGTGCAGATGGCCTGCACGGCGTTCGTTTGCGAGGCGCTTTACAAGCGGAGGCTGGCGCCCGGCGAGGAAAACCCATTCAAGGCTGATGCCGAAAGCTGGCGGGGCACCCCGACGCATCCCGGACTCCTGATCCGCATCGGCCAGGGCGAGATTGATCTGGACGTGGATTGGCCGCGCGCCTTCTCTCCTGGGTTCGCCGTGGTGGAGCGAAACCGCCTGGAGGTGACGTCGCTATGAGCGAGCCCGCCATCACCATCGTTGAGCAGGTCCAGTTCCTGAGCGATCAGTTGATCGCCTGGGCGGTTGATCATCTGAACGCCAAGGTCGCCGTGGTTCCAAATCTGGAGGCAGCTTGGGCCACGGTGAGCAATCGCGAGGGGGCGCCCAAGTTGCTCATCATGGTGGACGGCGAGGAGGCCCGGTCGAATTTCGCCGGCGGCGAGGTCACCGGCATGGTTGATCGGCAGTTTTCCGTCATCCTGAGTCGCGGGCGCGGCCTGAAGGTGGACCGTGGCGCCGGGCTAACTGAGGGCGTCGGAGGTGGTGACCCGTTCCTGCAACTCCTTGACGACCTGGTCGAGATCGTTCGGTCGCTCATCCTGGGCACCGAAAAGACGATCTACTACCGCGGGTTCGATCACTTTGGGAAAGAATTCGGGATGCTCTCGGACTCCTACCGCATCCGGTTTGCGGTGGGGACGCTGAGGCCAATGTACCAGCAGTTTTAACCATCGAAAATTATGGGCAATATCGCACATCAAGTCCGCACGTCCTATATCGCCGGGGCGGGGTCGGTGACCTACAATTTCGCCATCACGAATGCCGGAGAGGCCAATGTCATCACAACGCTTTCGCCGGGGGCGACCAATATCGAGCAGGATGTTGCGTTCACCGTGTCTCAGTTGGCCGGCCTGGCGATCCAGTGCGTTGGCGACGTGACGGTCAAGGTTTACAGCGGGGCAACCCTTGGGGCAACCATTACGCTGGCGGCCGGGGTGGGAATCATCTACCCCAGCGCGGCGACGGCGTCGGCAGCCATTACGGCTTCGAGCGCCATCACCACGGTCACCAAGATTACTCTATCGAGCACGGCGGGCGGTTTGTTCACCTGGCTCGCATCCATCAACACCGGCGCTTAATCGCCACCATAGGAGCACAATATGCCATACGCAGGAACACGGACGGGAATGGGGGTCGCCAGCCAGAATCCCGGCGGCGTCACAGTTGCGGCCCCGGCGGGCAATACCTTTGCGCTGGTTTGGGGAACCGACCTTTTCAAAGTCGGCAGCTTCTCGACCTCACTGATCAAGTCGCTGTCTTTTGGTGAGAGGAACGAAGAGATCAAGATCGAGAATGGTAGCGGCCTGACGGCGATCTTCCTCATGATCAAGGACGGCGGCGACTTCGACATCAACCTCGTGGACAACGCTAACTCGGCTGTGTGGGAACCGCCCACCGCGGGCGATACGCTGACCTTCCTCAACCCGCTTGACGGCGTGGCGACGGCGACGTGCATTTGCACCGGAACGAAGGGCGACTACGCGCGAAAGCAGGAAGGCGGGTTCGCCATCACCGGGAAGTCGTTCACGCTCATCAACACCGCGAACTAACCGGGTATGAACGAACCTCGGATTCCGATTCAGCCTGAGATTGTCCAACGGGCGGAAGAGCTTCAACAGCGCGGCCATTCCATTGACCGCGCCAATGTCACGCCATGCCCCGGCCCCACCGCTCGGGCGTTTGGCCCGAAGTCAACCCCGGTTGGCGACACGGGCATCTCCGTTCGCTCCGTGGTGTCGAGCGACTGGGACAGGCTGACGACGATCAACTCCCCGCTCGTGGCGTTCTCGGTGGACAAGGTCGCCTCCGGGGCGGCCGAGTTCGACCTGTCCAAGATGACGCGATCCGACCAGTGGCAGGCGTGCTATCTGTTCACCCATACCCCACGCGAGTGCAACGCCCTGCTGGAGCTTGGGATTGAATCGTTTCGTGCCACCTGCCAGGATGAAATCGGGGATGCGTGGGAAGATCCGCTCGTCTCCATGGTTCTGGCCATGGTGATGGCCAAGATCAAAGAGTCCTGGGATACGGTGGTCGCCTATGCCAGCGCGATGGAAGAGAAGGGCGAGACCATTTTTTTTCGGGAAGCCGGGGCACAGAAGACGGCCTCGGCTGGAAGCTGAACTACGAAGGGACTCTGATGGCAGAGTTTCCGGGGATGTCCTTTGAATTCGTAAAGGACGAACTCCCCATAATCCAGGGGCTATGCTACATGGCGGTGGCGTGCGAGCGCCAGGGCATGAAGCGCAAGGAAGGCGCCAAGGGCTACGTCGGGCAAGAAATCGAAAGACTGGAGAAATTAAAACATGGCCGAGTCGGTTGAACTGAGCGCGTCAAATCTGCAAGCCATCGGCTCTGCCGCAAAAGGGGCCGCCGGTGGAGTCTCCGCGCTCATCACCGAAGTCAACAAGCTCAAGGCGGCGATGCAGGGAATGGGCGGGTTGAGCGTCGGGGTTGGCTCTAGCCCTGTGATGCCGTCCGCGCCGTCCGGTTCTCCACGGCCATCTGGCGTGGGCGCAAGGTGGCAACCGGGTAGGCATGGAATCCCCATTGACCCGGCGGCTATCGCGGCAAGTGTGCTCGCCAAGAATCCCGGTTTGGCTGCCGCAATGGGTGCGGGATCGTCTGCCGCGGGAATTGGCTCGACGGTTAAAATCGCCCTCGCGTCGGCAATCGTAAAGGCTGGTGCCGTGGCCGCCAAAGAGGCTGAACAAGCCCGCTTTGAGGCGATGGAAAGCCTTTCCCGAGTTCGCCCGACAGCCACCGGGGCGCAGATCCAGCATGCCGCGACCATGGCCATGGGCGACGCCAAGATCAACGCCGCCATCGCCAAGCAGCAAGCCCGCGACACCGCACTGGCAATCAAGAACCCTCCCCCGGTCATCGGCCAGCAGGGCGTCAATTGGAAGCAGGCCGCGGCGGGGGTAGTGGTTGGGGCGTTCTCGCCTTGGATGGGCGGCCGCATGTTGTCGAATGCGCTCCCCGGCCTTGGTCGGATCTTTAGCGGCGGGAATGGCGGCGGAAGCGGCATAGCCAACGGCATCTTCGGTGCCGGCGGAGTCTCTGGCATGGCGGTCGCCTTCACCGCCCTGGAGGTTGCCTCAATGGCGCTCAAGTCAGCCTTCCGCCAGCTCGAGCAGGCGGTTGAGCGCGGGAGTCAGATCTACGTTGGCGCGGCCCGCACGGGCACGAGCACGGGAAAGTATTCACAAATCAAGATGGTTCTTGGCGCGGTTGGACTGCCTGATGACCTTGCGGATCGCCTCCTGATGAACGGTCAGTTTGGACGCGGGCGCAAGTTCGCCGGCCCCGGTGGATTGGCCGGCCAACTTCTTGGCACCAATGCGGGCCTTGGACAAGCGGAGCGCCAGGCAATCGTCAACCTCACCGAAGACATCAACCACATGGCGGAAGAAACCGCCTATGCCTCGGAGCGACTGGCGCAAAGCGCAACGGCGATGCATGACCTCTCCATGGAGTCTTCGGTCCTGTCCTCAGAATGGCATGCGGCAGTTGCCGACCTGACGCAATCCCTATCCCCCGAAATCAAGATGGCTTTCGCGGCCATCAAATACGCCATCATCAAACCGATAGACGCCTTCGCCCAACTCCTTCATGGCATCAATGCCTTGAACGTGGCGATCCAATCGTTCATCGCGGCGATCTATGCCAAGCTCATGCACCCCACCAGCAGCATGGGGGAGAACTATAAGGCGGCGCATGATGCCCTTGCGCGGTTCTACGGGTTGGACAGCAAGGGGGAAAAGTTTGGTCGGTTTGGCGGAATGGGAACGGGGGGCCATGAAAGCGCTTGGGAGCGCATGGGCCTGATTTCCAATGGCGGAATGGGGGGAACCGACTTCGCGCGACAAACCGCGCAGAACACCGCAAAGATCGCCGCCAATACCGGGGCCATCGTCGCCCAATGGGCCAGAGGTGGAACACCCGCGGCCTTTCAACCGAATATGCCATGAGCCAAAATCTTGCAACCACCCCAACCGCAGTAACTTCCGGTGTCAATAGCACCGTCACCGGGATCGCCCTTGTCCTCAATGCCTCGGGGACCAGCTTCAATCAGCCGGTGCAAAAAACGACCTTTCTGGATTCGACAAATCCTCAGAGCGGTCGGTATTTCACCATGACGGACTCGGGCTTGACTCTGGTAAAGGGAGGAACGACTTGCGCCATTGCCAAGGCGGATCTCATCTCCCTCTTTGTCGGGCTCGTCCCGGCGCTCACCTGGCCCCCAATTGTCACCGCGGCGCCCGTGGCGATGTCAGCGGTTCACAACTCGACGACTGGAAAGTTCGGAGCCACGTTCACCAGCGAGCTTTCAGGCACCTACGTTTGGCAGTATTCGCCCGACAACTCGACGTGGACCAACTTCAGCGGGAGCAACCCGACGCATTTCACGGAGACGAATTACAGCGGGTCGTTTTCGGCTGGAACGACAACCTTGACCACCACCGGAACGCCGACCGGACTGGTGGTGACCCCCGGATCGAGTTGGGTTGCCGGTGATGGCAGCCCCTATGTTCGAATCGTGCTCACCAACTCTCAGGGCAGCACCAATAGCGCCAGCGCTCGCTTGACCGTCACATAACCTATGGACCCAACCCTGTGGCCCCCGGTGGGCTTGGATAGAGCCGATGGCAGCCAAAGCATTGACGGCATGACCATCGGGACGCCGACCCCTTCCGGGACCATCTCTGTCTCTGGAAGTGCTGGGGGGTTGTTTTTCGAGGAAGATCCCGACTCGCCCGAAATCGAGCGGGGGGAGCAATGCACCGCGCGGCACACGTTCCAATGCGACCCAACTTCGGCACAGGTCATCCTCCAATCGTTTGGCCGCGGAACCGTGGTGATGGACACCGCGAACAACGTTTGGAAGATCCTGACTTGCACGAGCCAAAGGCTGCGGGCGGATCGTTGCCGGATCATCATGGTGCAAGAGGGAATCTCTTTCGACACGCCCCCCGATCAATTCAGGATCGAGGCGGTGGAACTCAACCCGGACTTGATGAAGCATCCGAGGTATGCGTTCCTGACCGGGCAAGAGCGGTCGCAAGCCGGAAGCGCAGCCGGCGCTATCAGCTTCACCAGTTTCCAGCAAATGGCTGGCGCGATCCAAACCATCCCCCATACCGCAGGGACATGGGAAATCGAGCCAGGAAACACGATCCACATCGCCAGCACCTATCCCGAAGGGGCAACCGATCCTGGCGCAGCGCGAGTTTATACCCAAAGCGGGGCCGACAATGGATCGAGCCAGCAGCATTTCGTCGCGGCCTATGAGCTGATGCAGCGGATGTTCATAGGGGAGAGCACTTTTTACCTTCCCGGCTTTCGGGTTCAATTGACGCAATTCTATTGGATGCCGGTCTCGCTAGACCCGGGCGGCCGAATTCAAGACCCGATCTTGGCTGGCGGCCTGCCGTTCTTTTACTGGAATTTGGACAACCCCCAATCCGCCAACACATCCAACACCATCTTCACCCGCATGGCGGCGCTCAACCCCCAGCTCTATTCCGACAACGGACAGGCGAGCGGAAAAACGCAAATTTCGTGGCTTCGCTTGGCTGACATGCCAATGGTATGGGAGCGCACTTGGTTTGCTGTCACCTCAACGTGGCTTGGGGCACCCTACTCGCACTGGGACAAGTTCATTTACAGCCAAAACCCCTCACCCTATCCGCTGCCGCCACCCGACCCGCTATCGGTCTCGGCCCCGTTCTGATGAACAACCCGCTTCCACGCGCACAGCAGCCCCTTGGATTCGAGGGGAGCCGGCTGGCTTCGCCACGAGACCGCCGCAACCCGGCTTACGACTGGCACCGCGGTAACGCTCTGGCGCGCGCGCAGGGGAACCTGATCGATACCGCGTCGGTCATGACGCGCCAGGCGGCGCAGTTCAAGCGCCCGCTGGTGGACCTTGGGCGGCTGCATCCGTTTGCAATCATCCCCACCGGGTTCTTGACCTCCAATGGGAACGGTTCCGGGGCGCAATGCGGGTTCATCTACCGGGTTCATGGCGGGCACGTCCTGGGCGTCGGATATGCGGCCGGCACCGATGGATCGACCGTGGACACCACGCCGTCTCAAATGGTGTTCGCCAACGGGTTTGACATCGCCCTGCCAGAGCCCGACTCGCCTGGGATGCCGGGAACGCTCTACGTTTGGCTAGAATGGACCGGCAGCGCCGCCCGCATACTTTGGGGGCCAGACCCAACGGCCACCAGCTACAACGACCTTTCCTCTCCAACGCACCCGGTTCTGACGGGAGCCACGTCGCCCAATTCGTGGGATCATACCGCTTCACCGTGGGCGGGGGTATCGCCCTGGGCGTCGGCACCCGTCCAGGATGGAAGCCACGCCATGATCGGGATCGTGGATACCAGCGTTGGCGGGTTCGGGGCGGGGATCACAAACGGGGTCGTCGGGCCCATCGCGCCGACGATTCGCCAATACCTGTGTTCGGACTTCGATCCGAGCGGAGGAAGCGGGGGCGGTTTCTCAACCTTCGCATTCTACCAGATGTCAACGAACTCGGCCGACTGCGTTCAGGCGTACCTCTATGACACCGGGACCGGCACGATCAACTATGATGGGGGTGTCTATGACGTGGCGCTGCCTTGGGAGCTCCGGCCCTCACAGCATACATCCGAGACGATCGACAACGTCGGCACGGTGACCTACACCTACACTATCGGCAGCCAAAAGCGAAAAGCTGACTGGACTGATGCCTATTCCGTGGCGCATACCACCTATCAGAAGATCACCCCGCAAATCATCGTCGGACAGGTCTTCCGCGCGTTCAATGTGGGGATGGCGAATAATGGCGCCGGCCCAACCTGGGGCGGCGGAAGCCTGTTCACGCCGTTCGAAATGGTTCCTCGCTTTTGGGCGTGGGACCCCGCAATAACTTCCTGACATGGCACTTTTCAGCAAGCCGACATTTCTTCGCTCGCCCGATGGGGGCTACGTGCGGCCTTTTGGAATGTTCACGCGAGACCTTTATGGAACGGATATACAGGTCGAGCAAATCCAGGTCATAAAGCAGGACTGGGGCATCCCTCCGTTTTCGGGCGGCGGATTGCAACGCTACCTTCAGATTGTGGCGACCCCTACGCTAGCGAACTATCAGGGAAGCGGGTGGACGGTTGGCGGGACCGCAACGGCATCGCCGCCGTTCGGCGCCATCTCAGGTTATGACGCCGTCGCCCCTGACACCACGCAATATTGGGGGGCATCGACGGGCATCGGATCGCCGTGGACCATTGACTCGCCAACGACCGCGCACGGTACCGGCGGGATCACCGCCACCTTATCATCTCCGCGCGATCCAGACTTCTCTTGGGTGTCGGGCATCATGGCAGCCCGATCGTTCTCCGGACTAACCGCGGGCCAATCCGCGGTGTTCACACTGAACGAGGCTACCCCCAATGCGGAGGGGCCATACGTGGCCGGAACATTCCCCGGAAGCGGATGGGGCGGATCGGCCATAAGTTCTGGCACAGGAAGCGCCAACCCGCTCAATGCCTACTCCGGCCCCCTGCTGGTCATAGGCGGACATGACTACAACGGGTATTCGGGCGGCGGCGGTGGATATTCCCCGTTCGATGCGGTTTACTCCGAGCAAACGACCTGGTTCTCCGGTTGGACCAACAACCCGGACGATACCTCTCCGGGGTGGAACTCGACATGGAGCCTTTGGCGCACGCGGTTTACTGCGACTACGATCCCCGTGTTCTACTGGTTTGCCGAGGTGTCCAGCGTGGCCATGACTTGCGCCTTTCGAGGTTGGGGAATTGCGAACGCCGGTGAATGGATAGAGATCCCGCAGCCGGCCGGGTTCTCTGGAGGTCCATCAGAGCCCGTGGCGGCATGGGATCGCGCTGGGGCAACGGTGGTGGTCGTGGTCGGACAATCTCCCGGAGAGTGGGCTGCCGCAAACCCGACTTGGACGCTGGTGTAACTTGACTTTACCATGAAAACCGTGAATGTTTCCAAAATGAAGTTCGTGAAATCGCTTCTGGTCGCCGCGCTGCTCTGGCCCTTTCTGGCCATCGGGCAGGGAACCAATATTTGGGTCACGTTCCAAAGCACCTATTTCACTGGCACGCCGCAAGCCTATGGGTTCACCATCTCGCTGGCGCGGAACAGCCTCGTTCAACCGTGGAATGGCGGGGCGGTCACCGGGATACCGCTTTACCTTCCGGGGCAAACGAACGCCTGGACGACGAACCTTTACACCGGCCAATACAAGGTGCTGATCGATAATATCGGTTACACCCTCAACATGAACGTGACGACGAACTTTGGCCCCGGCCCGGTTCCGTTCATGTCGTTTGTGACCAATGCGCCGGGGTACTTGCCCACGAACCTTCCTGCCGGGGTGCTGGCTGTCACCGCCGGCACAAACATCACGATCACCGGGACGGCGCAGAATCCGGTTATAAACGCCGGGAGCGGATTTCCGTCGAATGGCATCACCAACGGACAAAGTGGGGTGGAGTTTCTTAATCAGACCAATAATGCAATAACCATAACCAACACAGGAATTGCCATGGTGCTGGGGGCCGATGGCCTGAGGCTAAACGGATCGCCGGTTGTCGAGTCGTCCTCTGGCGCAACCCTGCTTTATGACTCCAGCGGATTGCTCATCGGAACCGACCGAGTCGCGATTGACATTGGAGACAACCCGGCGCGAGCGGTGACCATCACCGGCCCCGTGACGGCGAACCTGGCGGGCGGGTATGGATTACCGTGGTCGGGGCTGCCGTCCACGGTGCTGACGAATGCGGCCGCCTTTACGCCCGCCGGCGCGTTCACCAATTACGGCGCTCCGGTCTATGCGATGCCGGTGTCTGTGAGCAACGCCCTGGTCGGACAGTATTGGGGGCCGGCCACGATGTGGGTTGACCCCACAAACGGGAACGATGGAGCCTCGGTCTTGGGGGACTCAACTCACCCCGCATTGCATGTTGGCTATGCGCTGTCTGCACTGCCCTCGGGGACTGGAGCGGTATGGATGTTGCCTGGAAATCACTTCTACGGCGCTCCGATGTTTCCGACAAACACGGTTGCCCTAGTTGGGCCGGGCGCTATCCTTTCCCTCACCAACGCTTCAGGCGCCGGGTTCAATGCTCCCCGGATTTGGCTCACAAATTCCGCCAGCGTGAACGTGTGGGGATTGACCATTGACGAACAAACGCTGGCATCTTTGGCGTTTGGCGGAACGTTCCAAATGAACAAGGCCACCAATGGATCACTTGGGCTTCACTACTGTTATCTTATCGGACCTGGCGACAACATCTATTTTGCCAACACTGCAAACTTTACCAATCTGGTGGAACACACCAAAATCACCAGTGCTTACGACAACTGGCATCCGAATGGGGCAAGCGGTATCGTGGGATGTCTAACCGTTGTGTCCGACTCTGAGATTATAGCGGACGGCTCTTTGCCGCCCCAATACTCAGGAGATCCCGCTCGGGCAATCGAGTGCAACGGCGCTTCCTATTGGTATCTCAGGAACTGCACGTTTACCGCACAGAATGGCACTGGGGCGGGCAATCAAGGATTTCAATATTCAGTGTCGGCCGGTTCCGGGGCGACTGTGAGTATGCAGAATTGCCGGCTGATTGGCGGGACGGGTGGAACAAACTTCACAGCCATCAAAGCAAGTGGCGCGGGCACTCTGGTAACTTTACGGGACATGGTGGTTCCGTCTTCGCTGATTTCTACCGACGGTCTAGCAGTAGTTACGTACGGAATTGCGGATGCGTTTTATGGGGCGGTTATAGGAACCGGAGCGGGACTCACCAATATTCCATCCGCTACCAATGCCATCAATGCCACAAACTTTTGGGGACTGTTATCTGCAACGAATCTTCCCGCCGGCATTTCCAGTTCGAACTACGTCGGGTCGCACATCGGCACCGGCGCCGGGCTGACGAACCTAAACGCGACGAACCTGGTCGGTTCCATCTCCACGCCCCAGTTTACGAGCGGAAGCGGGACGAACACCAATAATTTCGGGATCGGCGGTAACCTATTGGTCAGCGGCACCGCCACGGCCGCCCAGGTGACCTTGAGCGGCACCGCGAACGACGCGATCATTCGACAGTATGGGACGAATGAAATCGACATCGGATTCACCAATGGAGGCGGGGGGTTCGTCCAGGTGTTGAGGGGACAGACCAACGCCAACTCCAGCAATCAACAGTGGGTGAATGTAGCGGTGGCGGGGAGCGTGTCAGCCTCCGGATTTGCGGGCAGCGCGGCCGGGTTGACCAATACGACCTTTTGCGCGCCGATCATCTACGCATCTAGTGGGGCGACATGGGGGACTACCACATATTATACCTACCCGCTGGGAGGCCCGGCCAGCGTATGCACCAGTTACGAGCCGAACACAAAAGCGATGCTCGACAACCTGTCGCTCGTTGGGGTGACAATGACGCTCCAGACCGCGTGTGGCGCTGGGACCAACATCAGCGTCCTTCTGCGCACCAACGGGCTTAACGCCTACGCCTTTTCGATCTTGCCTGGGCAGACGTCGACGAATATCACCCTCGCGACTCCCATTTTTATCCCCTTCGGCGTGACCGCCAATTGGATGTTATCAAACAATGTTTCGGGGGCATTTGCTGCCCCGAGCGCCATCATGTCGGCCACATGGCGGCGATGAGCAGTGACCGATGTTCAATAGCCCCATAGAGTTTCGGGAGGCGGTCACGGTATATGGACCACCATTGATTATGAAATACCTCTCTATCCTCCTAGCCTGCCTGCTGGCCGGTTGCTCGATCAGCCCAACGCCGACAACTCCTCAACCCAGGATCGCCAGCAATCATAATGTTCTCTCAATATCTGGCGGGTATGATGGCTCGACAAACTGCGTCAAGGTCGTCTGCACCAATAACGTGCAGCATACCTTTTCGCAAAGCCCGGCGTGGGGGACCTACACTTGCTCCAATGTCTGCTCGACCGCTGACACGTTCTATTTCGGGACCAGCGATTGCTCGATCACCGCGTGGGCATCCACACTCACCAGTTACGACGGCTCCTGGAACCAACTGGGAACCGCGTCATGGACGCAGGGAACCCAAGTTAACGGTGTGTGGGTTCACCCCGAATGGACCATCCTTGGAGGGACCGCAACCGACAAACTCACCGGGGCGCCCTGCGTGCCCGACTGGTGCCCAACCGCCAGCCTAGCCAGAAAGCCAAAATGAAGCACGAATCTCAGAATATCACCCTGAACGACCAGACCGGGCTCACCGTCCAAGCCAAGATCGCCGTCGCGATCTTCGTTGCCGCCATCTCTGCTACCGTATCGACAACGGTTTTCGGAATGAAGATCCTCGACGAACAGCGAGCCATTCGCGCCGACTTCGCTCGCCACGCCGCGGGAGATTGGGTTTATCAGGATCAGGAAGCGTGGACGGCCGCCCTTCAAATCGCCAACCCGGCGATCAAGGTGCCCCCGGCGCGAGAGTCGATCCACATGGCGCCGGCCCGCGGATCTGCCATCGGCATTCAGTCGGGCGGCATTCGGGCGGCGGCAGACCCGCCTTGACGCCTGGCGCCCGGTGGGGTAAACTGACCCCATGGATAACGTCATCAGCCTGATCCCGGAAAAGTGGCGGGGAACGGCGCTCCTGTTCCTGGCCCTGTCTCCTTACATCACCCGGGCGCTGCACGCCCTCTATTTCGGGAAGGGTATTCGTGGCGTCATGGCGGGCATCTGGCTTGGCACAAACTCGCCCAGCAAGATTGACCCGACGCCCCCCGCGGTCCCCAACCATTCGGAAATCCCGAAGGGTTCACTTTCCCCGACCCCGCCGGCAACCGGGGAACCAGCCAACCCGCCGGCATCTCTCGGATAATTATGCACTATCGAAACGGGCGCGAAGCCCACAATGGAGCCGGTTTTATCGCGTCGGCCTTGGTCGTCGCCCTCTCGCTGGCCTTAGCCGCCGGTTGCGTGACGACCAAAACCACCAGCCCAACCGGGACTGTCACCACCACGGTCAACACCAATAACCTCGCCCTCGATTGCGCCGTCATCCAGTCGGCCGCCGCCATCGGCACGTCGGTTGCCATCCAGAAAGACCAATCCGTGGTCCCCATCCTCCAAAACGTCCAAGTGGCGCTCGGCGGTGTGCTCAACGGCGCCAATGCCACGACCACGGCTCAGGCGTTGCAACTCATCGGCGCGTCCAGCAACCCAACTTTGGGGCAGGAAGTCGCCCCTTTGATTGGCATGGCGTCTGCGCTCGAACAGCAGTTGCTCGCCAAGTACGGGCAAGGTGTCGCCGGGCAAATCTCGCTGGCGATCGCCCATGCGCTGTACAGCGGCATCACGTCGGGGCTGGCGGGCGCCCCCAAGTAGCCTATGGCCGCCGACATTGCCACCGCCGCAGTCTCCCTGGCTGACGACGCGCTCAAGGTGGGCCTCCAGCTACAGGCCGAGGAAAACACCCCCGCCCAAGTCCAGGCCAAGCAGGCGCGACAACTCCAGACCCACAAGGATGCCGTGCTCGCCCTGGTGGACGCCGCCGAGGCCGGAAACACGTCCGCTTTGGCCGCGCTGCGCGTCCTGTGCGCCTCCCTGGCCATCCTGTGCGCTCTGGTGGGCTGCACCATCGCCCCGCCCATCGTGACGCCTGGCGGGCCATCCCTAGACAGCGGCGTGGCCAATTCCGGCATCCTGGCAGCCGGAACGAATGGCTTCCTTGTGACCCCGTTCTTTGCGGAACGGTACACCAACCTTTGCCAGCGATTCGGGGATCGCCTGGTGCCTCCGATGCCGACTCCCAGGTGGATCGTGCCGGAGGGAACCAACTTCCTCGTCACAGCCCAGGGCCTCGCGGCCTTCGAGGAAATGAACCTGCGCTGGCATCAAACCTTAAATCCATGATCATCGCCCTGTTCAAAGGCCGGTCATTCTGGCCTTCGAAGCTGATCGAGTGGATCACACGCTCGGAATACAGCCATGCCGGTTTCGTATTCGACACCACGACCGCCCGCCTTGCGCGGGACATGGCTCAGGCAGGCGCTCTAACTCGCCTGCCATGCTTTGACGCGGGGACGTGCGTTGAGGCATGGAGCGGGGGCGTTAAGTGCTCGCCAAGCATCTCGACGCAGCACACGGACAAAACTCCGGTTGACCTGTTCCAGTTCACGCCAGGGTTGACCGAGGAACAGGAACGCCAGCTGATCCTCATCTTGGACGGGCAATTCGGGATGCCTTATGATTACCGTGACGTACTTTTTTTCCTGACCAAGCAGGCCCCCAGGCCGGGAGGAAGGCTGTTTTGCTCCGAACTCGTCGCCAAGGACTGCCGCGACATCGGCGCTCCGTTGCTCGTTCGCATCGAACCTGGGGCGGTCCATCCGGGGATGCTCGCCGTGTCGCTGCGGCTGGCGCCCGCGGGCAGCACGATCACCTAATCTCTGGCGCTAGAGAATCCGAGACGGGCGCGGCGGCGCAACCTGCCGCGCCTTGTCGTGTACACAAAACCTCCCCAACCACTTCCGAGATTGATTTCGTAGCCAGAAAATCGGAGTATTTCACGCCATCACCTTTGCCTTTTCGATTTTGGCCAGAGCCAACTCGATTGCTCCCGCGAGTCCGAATTGTTCGGGCGTAGGTTCGACGGGTGCGGCGGTTAAGTCGTATCGGACCAATGGCAGCGGGGGTTGGCGGACGAGGGCCTTGCTCGGCCAGTGGCGTTGCTCCAACGTGATGCAGTTTCCGCGGCGGTCCCGCGCACTGGCGGCGTTGCCGGACCACACCAGGAAGCTGCGGTCTGGAGCGCGGCCAAACCAGCGGCGGAATAGATACGACGCGACCTGGCCAATGCGCCAGGGCGCAGTGGTGTTTTCGCACTTTTCGCACTTTTCGTGCTTCATCGCATCACGTGGCCATTCCCGTTGAGGACGGCGCTATGGCGGGAGACGATTAGGAGGTAGGTTCTCACGGCACACCTCCGGTGGCCTGGCGCGCGTTCCTGGTTGAGCTTTCGGGACACGCGGTTCAGCGTCTCACGGATAGCGCCCTTAGAATTTCGGACCTGGAACGGCCGATAGCGCCAGGGGGGGCAGCAGGTGTCCGCGCACTCGCGCACAGCGTCCACATCCTCCCCAACGCATTCGAGACAGGCCGCCTTGATGGCCTTGGACCTGGGAGCGGTGCCGGACCAGCAGGATTGAATCAGGTTGCGGTTTCGCTCATTCCATTGAGTGAGCCGCTTGGTTTGCGGTAGGCTCATAGTTCAGTATCGTTAAAGTGTCCCCGCCGACCGGCTTTTAGGTTGGCCGGCGGGGCTTTCCCACCGCCACAAGGCGGCAGGGCTCGCGACTAATCGGACGAATCCGCGCGAGAAATAATCCCCCCATGGACCCCTGTGCGCGTGGTCCCGTTCCTCGGTTCATGGATTCCTCTTTCGCTTTGCCGCTTCGGTGTCCAGGGCGTCCATGAGGGCGACGAACGACGCGGCATACCGGACGTGGTGGGTTCGCGGCCTGGAATCGGCAATGTCCCGGAGCACGTCCATAGCCACCTTCAGGCGGTGTTCGAGGGTTTTCTTGGTCATAGTTTTTCGGTGGTGTAGGTGACCGTGATATGCAACCTGACCTTGAACGGCTTGTCGCATTGGTTGCATACCGTTTCAGTTTCGGCATAATCCTCAAAATCGCCAAATAGCTCATAGCTGCATTCGCCTACGTGCCCGCAGTGCGGACATACGGCCTCGTCGCGGTGTTCGGTGTCAAATTCAGGCATAGGTCAATGTCCCGTTCCAACTGGGGAGCGCTGGCGGGGTATCGGGGTTGGAAGCCCGATTGCATGGGGAAAACGCGCCAGCTTAGGCCCCCGACAAGGGGCTGCGTGAGCTAACGGAAAAAGGCTCACGGCTGGCGTAAATAGACCGGGGAACTATGACGGCGACAATCCATCCGCCCGCCCGTTACCGTGCGCGGGGTTCCCCGGTGAAAGTTCATCCCTGCCCCCTTTCGGACAGGGCGAGGGCGGCGCGAAGTGAGTCAGCGCGGATTTTCGCGGCCTGCTCATATCAGTCAGCCACGTTACGAGCCATCTGCGCGAAGTAATCGAACTCCTGCACCCGTCCAACTTCCCATACGCCGGAATCCAGCACGATCGGATTATGTTCTTCGTGGACGACCGTGGCAGATTTGCCCAGTCGCAGGATCATCTTCTCCCCGATCTGGATCAACTCCGCCCCGTCATCTTCAACAACGTGGGCGTGGCCGGTGTGTTCGCCTTCGGCCAGGACGCATCGGCCTTTAGAGACCGACTTCCCTCCCGTGGGAAGGGTTTCGATTTTACGGAGGATCACGTCCCCCTGTTGCAGTTTAGTTTTCATCTTATGGACTGTTTCAACGGTTACTTTGCACCCAACTCCAGCCACACAATCAAGGCTGGAATAATGGTCATTTGGAATATCGTTCATGTCAATGTCTCCGGCTCCCAGTTGGTTTCCTTCTGGCCCGCTCGCCAGTTGATCGCCTGCTGCACCGTGGAGCACTCCGGGGCAACCGCTTCAACGTGCCAAACCCCAATCGAGGGGTTCAACATCTTGAGCCATCGAGTATCCTTCAATTCAGGAGTCAATTCGATGGAAAATAATTCGTAATTTCCTTGTAGGTTCAACCGTTTATGCGGACAAACATCCATGAACCGCTCCATGCCAATCTTGCGGATCAATTCTCGGCGGACCTCAACGTTGGACTCGGCCAGCACCTTCTTGGGGTCCAACTTCTCTGCCGGGGTCATGACGTGCTCTCGCATCATCCTGACCCCGTTGAGAGCATAAATCTCCCACGCATCCGGGTAAGCTAATGCCGCCCCGCCATCTTTGTGGAGTCTCCCTTGGGAATCCCGGTTCAAGATGTTGTGGCGTTCAGACACCCAACACATCTTTTTGTGAGGCAACCACCACCCGGCGTTTCGAGAAATCCTCCATATCCCCAAAAGCTTTTGTGTCTGTTCGTCCAAATCACAGACCCGCCGAAAATAATCATAGAAGGACAGCCATCCAGCATCGTGCTGACCATAACCGGAAGCCACGACGGAATCCCAGACGGAATCCCTGACGGAATCCCTGACGGAAGCCCCGACGGAATCCCAGACGGAATCCCCGACGGAATCCCCGACGGAAGCCCTGACGGAATCCCCGACGGAAGCCCTGACGGAATCCCAGACGGAAGCCCTGACGGAATCCCTGACGGAAGCCCAGACGGAATCCCAGACGGAAGCCCCGACGGAATCCCTGACGGAATCCCCGACGGAATCCCAGACGGAAGCCCCGACGGAATCCCTGACGGAATCCCCGACGGAATCCCTGACGGAAGCCCCGACGGAATCCCAGACGGAATCCCCGACGGAAGCCCCGACGGAAGCCCCGACGGAAGCCCTGACGGAAGCCCCGACGGAAGCCCAGACGGAAGCCCCGACGGAAGCCCTGACGGAAGACCGGACTTCACTCGGGACGCAGTTAAAAACGATGGCCCGTACCAATCCTTGCGACATTGGGGAGCCGCACCACACGATTTTAGGAGCATCAAGACCAGCAGCTTTATAAGCCTCTACCACGCCGATCTCTGCCTCTTTTCGATTGGCGGGTTCGGTAGAAAGGCCAATGGCCTTCCACTTTTCCACAAACTCGGGAAATCGTCTCATCTGTTCTTGCGTTAGGGATGTGATCACTTTACCGCCCCCTTCCATTTAGCCACATTTTCAGGCGAAAGCGAGCCCAATTTCAACATCAGGCGTGGTGAAACTCTGCCGATCCAACTCGGATCGGTCATTGAGTCATACAACCCGTCAGAGAGGCGGCGCAGTGCATATTTGGTCATTCGGCCTCCTGTATGGTGATGGCGTTAAGGTATTCGGTGAAGTTCCAAACGGTGGAAACCTTGTGGCCGAGCCTGGCGGCCTGCGCGTGAAACGCCAGTTGCTCCGGTTCGAGCTTACCGCGCTTCGCTTTGCACTCGATCCACCAGATGCGGCCTTTGTCGCCCATGATCACAAAGTCAGGAACGCCGACGGCCGTAGTGGTAGCCATGTCCATCCGGGAGTGAACGGCAAGCCAACCCCGCCGGCGGATGTCGGCCATGATTTGATCGTGCAGGTCGGATTCGCGCTGAATCGCATCGGGAGGGGCCGACGCCCGTTGCCCCCCGGCGCGACTCAGATAAGCCTCATACTCTTGGCTGGTCATGCTAGGCATTGGTCCCTCCCGCCTCGACGTGGTTCTCCGTTCGGGGAAATCGGGTGGCGTCCGATTTCAGCCGGGCGGGTTCCGCGGCGACCGACTTGATCTTGCGAACGTATTTGCGCTTCGGCGCCGGGGCGGTCTCGGGGTGGGTCGTCAACACTTCGGCAACATCCCCGGCGTTTTCCATGATGGCCCTGGCGGCGTCCTCGCGGCTTCCGATGCCATCGGGAAGGATTTGCTGTAGCTTGGCAATCTTTGCGGCTTTCAGTGTTGAGTAGATGACTTCCCCGATCCAGATTGCGGGTTTGATTTCAATTTTGTCAGACATAGGTTATTCAGTGCAGTTTGTTGAGGTTTTTCAGAAGAGGCTCGACGTACTCGCGCGGACAGTGCGCCGGGTCATGGCGCGTGCGGCAAAGAGGACACTTTTGATCGCGGTGGCGAAAGTAAAGCGCCAGAACCGCCGAGCACGTCAGCGCCCACAACAGGAGGGTGAAATAGATCGCGATCATTTCTCCCCCTTTTCCAGCTTGGCAAGCTCAGCCTCGAATTGATCGATCCGCTTGCCGAGTTCGTCAATCCTGGCACCCAACTCCTTTGATTCTTTCTGAAGCTGCTTCATTCCATCGGAGAATCGGCCAAGCCGATCGATCTGTTCTCGGTCTGCGAAGATTATGCGGTTGCTCTCCAGCAGTTCAGCGATCAGAACGCGTTTGGGCTGTCTGCATTTTGCGGCGATTTCTACTACTTGTTCCCTGGTGCTCACAGCAAACCCCCTTCCTGGATCTGAGCCTCGATCCACTGGGCCAAAGCCTCGATCCGCTTCGGCAGGGAATCGAACGCTTTGGACGTGGCGAACTTGGGCAACGGCAGGGCGCGGAGGGTGGCGGCAAACGCCTTCGCCTTGGCGTTGTCGGGGGCCGCAGCGGCTTTGCGGGCGGCGGCGGCATCTTCGGCGGCCTTCCGCGCCTCGGCCTCGCGGGCAGCCTTCTCCCGCGCTTCCGCAGCATCGGCAATGGCCTTGAGGCGGTCGCGTTCCTTTTTGGCTTCCACCTCGGCGGCGGCGCGCTCGCGGGCGGCCTGTTCGGCGGCGAGGCGGGCGGCCTTGGCCGCAGCTTTGCGTTCGGCTTGGGCTTTGGCTTCCAGTTCCTCCCGTTCCTTGCGGGCTTTCTCGGCGGCCTCCTGGCGCTCCTTGCGAGCCTTTTCCTCGAACGCGCGAGCGGCGGCCTCGGCGGCATCCTTCTCGGCCTTCGCTTTGGCCTCTAACGCCTCACGTTCTTTTCGCGCCTTTTTGGCTTCCGCCTCGGCGGCGGCGCGTTCCTGAGCCAACAGGCGGGCGGCTTCCTCGCGCTCCTTCTTGGCTTGCGCCTCGCGGGCATCGGCTTCCGCTTTCAGCCGCGCGTTCTCGGCGGCGATGCGCTCACGCTCGGCCTTGTCGGATTCCGCCTTGGCCTTCGCTTCGGCCTCCGCTTTGGCGGCCGCGTCGATCTTCGCCTGGTGCAACAGCTTCGCGTCGGCGAGCATCTTGGAATACGCGCCTTCGTCAAGCAGGGACAAGTCACCACCCAGGCCGGACATGTCCAGGTAAGGAGCCAACTCCTTCTCGCGGGCATCTTTCAGCGCAGCCATCCGGGCAGCCTCGGCCCTTTCCGCCACGTCCTCGGCCTCCTGTAGCGCGGCCTCGACGGGGGACAGGTCGGCCATGAGTATGTTGTGGAACCCGTCCACGGCTCGCCCGTAGATCAGGGCGTGTTGCTTCTGGCGCTTGCGGGTTTCGTCGGACTCCAGCCGGATCTTGCGGATCTCCAGTCGGCAGGCGCGGGACTGTTTGATCTCCCGGACGCACGTCGCATCCTTCACCGATTCGGCAACGCCGCGGGCGGCGACCAGGGCGGTTTGCGCTTTGGCGAAGATCGGTTTGAACGCCTCGACCAGGCTGGTGGTTGTGGTTGGCTCAAGTCCGGTTTGGCTGGCGTACTTAACCAGCTTGTCGGTTTCAGGAACGAGTTCGCACTCGATGGGTTTATCAGTTGTCATATTTCGTTGTTGGTTGGTCCCCGCGGTCGTGGCCCGGAGCTAGTTTACACACGATTAACCGGATCGTAGCGGGGAAAGGCTATTTGTTGATCATCCAGAGCGCCGGCTCCAGGTAGGTCTGGCTGTTCGGGTTGTAGCCGTGCCAAATGCCAGTCTTGAGACATTGGCAGTAACGTTCCATGGCCGACTCATATTTCATCCGGCCGAGTCCGACAAAGCCAACGCTGGCGGCGGTTTCGCCGTCGGCCCCGGTGGACAGCGGCCAGATGGCGACCTCATAGGGAGGCTCATCCTCTTGAACAATATGCCAGAATTCCAGCCGGTCCTCTCCCGTTGCTGCCCGGTAAACGTCCAGGAACAAGGCCGCCTGTTCGCAATAGTGCATTTTGAACACCTTGCTTTGCCATGCTTCTTGGCTGGCGTTCGTTGTGGTTTTCAAATCGAACAGCACTTTTCCGAATTGAGGATCGGACGCATCGGGAACCAAATCCAACAGCACCTTGATCGGGACCGTGATCCCGGTGGCGCGGTCGTTCCACTCAGCCACGCACATGACCTGCTTTTTCGCCTTGGGTAGGATGGCCATTACCTCCCGTGAGTCACCGAACGCGAGGATCGCCTCCCGCATTCGCGCAAATTCATCGGCCTTGATAAGCGTCTTGCTACCGTCGTCGTTTTTGGCGAGCCACTCCTTGCACCAGTTAGACGAGGCCGTAAACGGCTTAGGCTCCCCTGTCTTGGCGTCCGGGTATGTGGCCGGTTTGACCAGAAAATCAATCTCGAATCGAGACGGCGTGAGAAGCAGACAGTCAATCGCGCTTCCCCACTCGCTCGCGTCATTGCGCTCGAAACCAGAGCCGACCTTTAGCCACTTGTGCGGGCAGTTGGCAAATGCCATTAACTCGCTGCGGCTCATTACGAATTGAGGGTTGCCCCGCTCGATGCCGGGTTCCTGCCTGGCATAGACCTCGGGGGAGATGTTTTCACCGACTACTTTTGCGTTTTGGATCACGATTGGGATAGTTGAATGTCAACCTTGTCGATCACGTCGGGCAACTGCTCGACGGTGAGACTTTCAAGGCTATCAGTCTCAGAGATGATTTTGTTGGTGCGGAGCCACGCAACCAACATGTCGGGCTTCTGATTATGGATCGCGGCCGTCGCTTTCCAAAGGCGAGATTTCATGACCTTGATCGGGTCAATGGGTGTCTTGGTAGCAACCGGATCGGTAGCCGATCCGCCTTGGCACCAACGGGCAAGGGATTCGCCGTGGGCGATTGTTACCTGTTGGCCTTGCGGGGTAAAGTGGGGAATGACCTGGGCTGGAATTTTCGTGATGCGGAGATAGCCCCCTTCCAGGTAGCCGGATGCATTTTTGGTCTGATAGCATTCGGCGTGGACGGTCATCTCAAATATAAAGCGCGGGTCACTGATTGGGGTCGTAAATTTGTCTGTGTAAACCGTCATCTTCTTTGTCTGAGCGTCCCGGTCGAAGTGGGTTTTTTCCTCCCCGCGCAGGCAGACGATTAGCGGCTTGTCCAACCGGAGCAACCGCTCGACCAGGCGCTTGTGTGGCATCTTGGCGCGAGCCCAAGCGGCGGCGGAATAGCTCTCCCCCTTACCTTCCATATAGGTTTCGTGGGCATCCAACACCCCTCCTTCACCAGCCCATTCGTGCGTGAACGAGTCAATCACGATGCCGTCTGCCACGTCCGAAACGGCTTGGATGGCATCCCAGTAGGCATCCGGGGTGAACGGTGGATTGATCCTGCCCGTCGCATATCCGCCAGGAACCAGGTCCGCGAACATACTCATTCTCCCGTTCTCGGTGTCAACGCCAACGATGCGGCCTTTGGCGCCAACGATGCCACGCATGAGGAAAAGAGCGGAGAGGGTCTTGCCGCCGCCCGATTTGCCATACAGGCCAATGAGCGGCTTGACAGACTGTCGGGTGGCGGGGGCGATAGTGAACGCGCTCACTTTGCGGCCCTCCGGTTCTTGCGGATGTCGGTTCCCAGCGCCCGCAGCAATGCGGCATTGATCGCATGGCTGCGATGTAGAAACCAGGGTTGTTTTACTTCTCGTTCCAGGAGCTTGGCGACATCCGGCGTTGGCCGGAAGCTGATTGCCGGAAGGGCGAGCGGCTTTTTCACGACACCCACCTTTCAGCGGAGGCAAGGGCATGGGTCACTTCCAGATCGATTTGCCGCTCTTTTTGGTCAAACGTCAATTCCTCGTGACGATTGATTCTGGAAATATTGGTTATGGCCGTTACGAGCGCCTCATGGGAATTGACGGCGCGAATGATCAATCTGGCGTTAGCATTGGCCGCATAACTCGCTGAATGGAACACTTCCGCGATCCTTACCGGACCGTCGCAAGATTCTTTCGAACGAATGATTGCTGGTGTCGGATACATTCCGAGCACCAATCCCCATGGCGTAGGCGAGTGCATCTTTTCGGTTTCAACTTTCATGTGGTCATACGGTATCACGGCGTACTACCGGCTGCCAAGAGAAATCTTCGTTGTCCTCCCATTTGTCACAATGTAGCGCAGGATACGAATGTTTCTTTCGTTTAGAGTGGTGTGGATAAGTAGGCGTTAGAAAGCGGGTTGTCGGTTGTGTGTAGCAACGCATCTAGCGTAAAGTCAAAATAGTTCTTGCGTCATAGCCGAAACGTTATAAAGTCAACTCAGAATGAAATTATGAACCTCGATCAAGTAACCAACTTCGCCTGTGACGATCTGCGCGGCCTTATTAACGACCGCAAGGAAGATATTCTCAAAGTTGCCCGTGCCGCCTCGCTTGAGGCCGGCGAGGAAGAAAAGCCGATGCTCAAGATGTCCCTTGGCATTACCGTGGACCTGGACAAGAACGAAATGGAAAGCGTTTTGACGATCGAGGGTGGCAAAATCGTGAAGGAGTGGAGCGAATGAGTCGTCAGCGCGAATGGCAGTTGGCTCGCCTGTCCGATGGCCGGTGTAATACCTGTGGGCGCAAAAAGGAGCGGGTCCGAAAGGATGCCGCGAATTGCGGCAAGTGCGCAGCCAGGCAAAACGCCCGCAACCACGCCCGATATGGGACGAAGCCCTGGCGCAAGGGGAAACCCGGCCGACCGCCGTTCGGAGCGAAGATATGAGCGAAAGCACAAAGATTTCTTGGGCGGACAGCACGGCTAGCCCATGGTTCGGTTGCACCGAGGTCAGCGCGGAATGCGCCCACTGTTACGCCCGCGAGTTGACCCTCAAACGAAAATGGGCCGGGTGGGGGGACAAATCCCCGAGGGTGCGGAGCAAGGGGTTTTGGACTGAGATCCCGCGATGGGATCGCAAGGCGAAGGCCGCTTACGTGCCGGATTACACGGGGCGCCCTCGCGTTGCAGGGCCAACCCGCCCCCGCATCTTCCCGTCGCTCATGGACTGGCTCGATCCTCAAGTGCCAATCGAGTGGCTGGCCGACTTCCTGGAGGTTATTCGGACGTGCTCGCGTCTGGACTTTTTGCTGCTTACGAAGCGGCCGGAATTGTGGTGGCAGCGCGTTACTGAATCCCGCAAAGCACCCATGGCTGAGTCAACCTACAACTGGTCCGAAATGTGGCTGAACGGTCAATCTCCCGCCAATGTCTGGATCGGCGTCACATGTGGAACCCAAGCGATGGCCGATGAACGGATACCGGAGTTGCTGTCCATCCCAGCGAAGATCCGCTGGTTGAGCGTTGAGCCGATCCTGGAGCCGATTCAGTTCACCAGCGAGCATGATATCGGGTGCGGATTGGGAGTTGGCCGCCAATGCTTGTTGCACGGGATCGACTGGGTTGTTGTTGGCGGTGAGTCGGGGGCGAAACGCCGGGAGGCGAAAGGTGGAGGATGGCCATGCACCGTTGGGGCTATACAGAACGTAGCCATCCAGTGCAAGGCCGCTGGTGTCCCGGTGTGGGTCAAGCAAGACTGCGCCTTACTCCCCGGCCAACAAGGTCTCATCCCGGCTGAGTATTGGAACATGAAGGAGTTGCCAGCCAGTGGTAAAATCATAGGGCATGAAACGACAGCAAACACTTTGGGAGTCTGACAGGATAATGAACCCAACCACACCTATATGCGGCGGGGCGACAGTGCAGGTGACGTTCCCGGCTTATTTTTCGGCGCCGGATTGTCAGGCGGTGGTGAATGGCCGTTGGGACCTGGCGGCGTGGGCGAGCTGGCCACCGGTGCCGGCGGGGACGGCGCGGGTGTGTGTCATCGATGTGCCACTCGGGCGCCAGGTGCCGGTGGTGCCGGATTGGACGGATGTGAAGGTGGAGAGGATCGAGGAGGAGGAGGTTGGGAGTTAGAAGAGAGTGTCCTCCCCGCTGATGGAGCTTCGTGCTGTGTATGCGGAGTTGAAGCGACCAAAGAACAGGCTCCGAAAAGACGGGACTGAAACGCGCCAGGATGGCAGCCTTGTGTCCAACCCGTGCCGTATGGGGCCGCTGACGTTTGATGCCAGATGGTGGGGGCTTGCGGCGGTAAAGGACATCCAGACTCGCGCCTGTGTGGATCTCATCAACGACGAGGAAGAGCGGAGAATTGTTGACCTCATCAACTCCAAGACGTGGCCTCGCGGATGGGACGGAAACGAACCTTTGGCTTCCCTTCCATTTGACAACGTGAACCCGGACGGAAGCGTCCAGCCGATTATGGACCTTTAACGATACTGAACTATGAACCGAGGAGCGAGATCCCGCCCAACCTGGCCTGAGTCATGGAACCGTCAGGACAAGCGCAGGACAAGGGCGGAGATGAAGTTTTGCGATTGTGGTCGTCCCGCAACCGAGGAAACCGCGGGAACCACAAAAGCTATTTGCCACCGTTGCCGATACCTCGAATCCGAGAAAGCCGACGTGACCGGCGACTGCCGGCGAACGGGATCGGGAAGGCGCCACGAAACCTTGACGCCCGAGCGCAAATCAGGTAGGGTGGGATTGTGACGATTTTTGCAGCATATTTTGTTCCTTGCGTTCCGTGGTCCAGACAGGCCCGTCCTGTGCTGCGATCGTCACACATTGCTGTGGACCACGGAACCCAGGGAACCGAAAGAGCCTGTCCCTATGCCCCAAAGATTCCTTAAACCCGGCCTAACCAACAGCGAGCGGTGGAACTCCTGCGATGAAATGGCGGAGAACTTTTACGTCCGCATCCTTACCCAAGTGGACGATTACGGCCGGGTGGACGGGCGCCCGTCCGTTCTGCTTGGCGCCTGCTGGTCCGTCTGGAACGACAAACACCCGGACAAGGTTGTAACCTTGCAGCAAGTCGCGGGAATGTTGCAGCAACTTGCAGCAAATTTCCTGATCGAGTGCTACGAAGTGGACGGAAAGAAAGTGGTGCAAGTTACTCAGTGGACGGAACGTATCCGCGAGGGATGCCGGGAAAAATGGCCCGCCAACCCTAATCCGCAGCAAACCGCAGCAACTTTCGGCGGAATCCTGCCTTCCCCGTCCCCGGTCCTCGTCCCCGTCCCCGCCATCGATCATACGTCCACGCCCCCGGCGGCGGTGGGTGAATGTGTCGAATTTCCAGCAGGAAAGCCGAACAAGGGAAATGCCAACGGAGCAAGGGATCTTCAACTCAAGCTCAACTCCATGTTCAAACGCCCCGAAGGAACCCGATGGGACCCCGAGGAAGAGCGGCTGCTGATCGAGGTGTCCCGCCGCGATTGGCGCCCTGAGTTTCCGAAGCTGGAACGGTTCAAGAGGAACGAACCGGAGTACTTTCCCCAATCGGTCATCTCCCTGCTTTCCAAGTGGGGGCCAACCCTTGACCGTGCCAGAAACCACAAAAAACCCAACGGGCCGGATTATTAACCTATGAACGCGAATGAAATGTGGGAAATGTACATCAAGCACTTTCCGAAAGAATCAGCAAATGAACACGCGATGTTGCTGGCGAAGCAATCGTTTTACGCCGGTTTGTATAGTGTTCTCTCCGAAATCCGATCTATTGGACGCCTTCCACCGAAACAAGCCGCCGCGAAAATGGCTGATTTGAACGTCGAGGTAAGATACTGGTGTGAAGAGCTTTACGCAACATACAAAGCAAGAACCAACTGACCATGAACGACCGCCTACCTCCCCATTCCCCCGAAGCCGAAGCTGGTATCCTCGGATGCCTGATGATTGAGCCCCAGGCGTGCATCCCTCGCGCCATCGAACTCCTTCCCGCTGGCGCCGAGTCCTTTTACGACCTGCGCCACCAGGGCATATTCGGCTGCATGGCCGCGATGTGGGATCGCCGGCAGCCGGGGGACTTGATCGCGGTCGCGGAAGCCCTCAAGACGGCCGGGAAGCTCGAGGAATGCGGCGGTCATGCCTACCTGTCCTCCCTACCCGCCTGCACACCCTCTCCGGCCAACCTGGACTATTGGGCTGGAATCGTCCTCGAGAAATACCTCGGCCGCCGGATGCTGCGCGTGTGCATTGAGGCCGCGGCCAAGATTTACGACGGGACGGGCGACACGGTGACCGACATTCTGGACGGCATTGAGCGTGACGTGCTCGCCGTCCGCAATGAGCGGTCCAGCGACGGGGAGGAGACGCCGATCCGGTCCCTGGTGACCGAGGCTATCAATTCCATCGAGGACCGTCGGAACCGGGGCGACGCCCTAATCGGCCTTTCCACCGGCCTGCGCGACCTGGACCGGGCTACCAGCGGACTAATCGCCGGAGACCTGACTGTGATCGCGGCCTACCCGTCGGTCGGTAAAACTTCCTTGGCGATGAACCTGGCCGAGCACGTTGCGCTTGAGCTTCGGCTTCCGGTGGGGGTTTTCTCGTTCGAGATGACCGCCGCAAGCCTGGTCGAGCGGATGCTAGCCAGCCGCGCCCGGGTCAACCTCCGCAAAGCGGGCGATTGGGTTCAGGGCGATTTCGACGCCCTGGGGAGAGCCTCGATTGCCATCGGCGCCAGCAACCTACACGTCATCAGCCGGCCAATGAGCATTGCCCGCGCACGCGCCAAGGCACGCCGAATGTGGTCACAGCACGGGATCAAGCTGTTCATTTTTGATTATATTCAGCTAATCGAATGCGGGGTCGGACGCGGAGGGAACCGGGAGCAGGAGATTTCCGCCGTCACGTTAGGGCTGATGCAGTTGAGCAAAGAGACGGGCTGCCACGTCATCACCATGAGCCAACTCAATGACGATGGAAAATTGCGCGAATCCCGAGCCATCGGCCAACACGCGGATAACGTGTGGGTGCTGACCGAAAAGACCGCTGATGAGACCGCCGACGAACCGCCAACCGTCCGCGAGGTGGATTTGGTCATCAAAAAGCAGCGAAACGGCGCCCGCGGTTTCAAGATTCCGCTGATATTTCACTCTGAATTCACGCGATTTGCCGATGCGGCCCGCGTGCCTCCCGACGAAACACCTAAACCAAGGAAACGACACAATGACTGAACCAATCACACCCGATCAACGCGCCAAATTCGGGCGCCTATGGATCAAACTATCGCCCACCATGCCAAATGGACCATCGCCCGAAGGAGAACAGGGAGCGTGGCTCATGTTCAAGGCTATTCTCCCAGAGCTGGAGAAAGCCCGCCACGATTCCGAGTGTTTGCGCCTGGCCGTGCGCCAGTTCGAGGCTGACATTGCCAAGCTTAAGGGGCTGGTGCCGACCCCCGATGCACTGGGCAATAGACCCAGGTGTTTCCCGCCCGCTCCCGCTTGAGCGCCCCCTGGCGGTAGAGTTTTCCCAACCTCCAGATCACCGCGGGCTTGAGTTGCCCCGTCCGCTCGCAAACCGGCCCGAGCGTGGCCCGACCGAGCGATTCGACCGCCTGAAGGCAGCCCAAAAGTTTCCCGCGCACCGGGACAACCCCCGCCCCCGCGCACTTCTCGCAGCGCATTTCGTGTGCGTTCACGATGCCACCTCCCGCGCGTATTCTTGGGGGCTTATGGATATCATATTTCCCCCCTTTGCGCGGCTTGTCGCAGCACGATCGTTTCGGTCTTTCCAGGGAGAGATCGGAGCCAGTCGAGCGATTCTCGGCACGGGCGAAGCGCGGTTAGTTTTGATAATTCCATATTATATTTCCTTCCTGCCCTCGCGGGCTTGGTTGGCCAGCCGGTGGTCCGGGTCTGAGATCACGATGCTCCGATCCTCTTCGTAGTTGATCTTCATATATGTTCGAACTGAGTTTTTCATATTTTTCTTTCTCCCGGTCGGGCCGGGTCCGAGATCATGATTTGTCGCCGGCGGAGCTTTGCGAATTTGCGCCCCTGAGCCCGCCCCTGAGCCCGCCCCGCGACCTCTCCGCAGGCCTCGATTTGCGCTTGCTCGGCTTGACCGAGTCGTTTCGCGAATGTGTACCACGCCTCGACGGCATAGGCGCGCGACACGATCCCCGCCGCGGCCATGAACCCACGATAAAAGTTGTCCCGATCGTGTTGGTCCATTTCGATTTGTTCACTATTCATATCTCACCTATAGTTTCTCACACCCCACTACGCATTGCAAGAAATATTATCGCATCACGCAAGATTTATTTGCACCATGACGTAAGATTTATTGTGTAGCAAGCGGGGGTTGGCACGGATAATGCCACTACACAAATCGCATCACGCTGATACACATTCGCTGTGCTTGAGGTAAGCGCTCCAGCGTGCGACATTGCCCCATGGCTGAATTCTACAAATCGGGGAAACGGATCCACGGCAAGCGATTCCGAAAAGCCGAGCTCGACACCGTCACCCACGAGGTAATTGACCACGTCGCAGATCGCATGGTCCGACTCGGAATGCCGCTCCGCTACGCACTCGCCCTCGAACGCAAGGGGCTCACCCCAGTCTGGTGGTCCGACCAGCTCGAAAAAGACCCCGGCGCCCAGGCGTATTTCGACGAGCAAACCGCGGCCGCCCTTGAACCAATTCTGGACGAAATAAGCAAAACCACCCTCAAAACCATGCCGGCAAAAGTCTGGCTGCTCGAACGCCGATTCCGAGATTTTTCCCAGCAACGCGACCAGCGAGCCGCCGGCAACGCCACCCAGGTCAACGTCCAGGTCTCCCTGCCCCCAGGCGCCTTCGCTGACGCCCGCAAAATCCTCGCATCCCCCAAGCAGCTACCCGCCCCGAAACCCGACGAGCCAGCCGATGGAGGAATAGATCCCCCGTCCTGCCGCGTTTGCGACGATTGCAAAATTTTGGACATCTGATTATCACTTTTTGGACATCGGTAAAACCTTGCATTTGCAATGCATTTGCAATGCCTGCTCAGGGGTGATTCGGGTTATCAGGGAGATACGCTAAAAGCGTTCTCTCTCGCCCGATGGGCTTCGATTCGGAATAATCCATGGTTCGCCCGTTTTTTCAGGCTGTCAATACCTGGTGTTTGTAATCGGTGGGATGGTCCCACCGCAGAAATGGCCGATTAGGAGGGTGAAAGCTGAAAACCCCGATTAGGGAGAGGTGGGGCCATCCCACCGGAGGGTGAATCGGGAAATCGCCGATTAGGGGGTTTTTCTGGTGGCTCGCGCGCGCGGAACGCCCGTGCAATGCAGATGCAATGCGGCCGCCCCGCTCGCGCGCGCGGAACGCCCGCGCCATGGCGTGCAATGCAGATGCAATGCGCTTCCCCGTACAGCAAAACGCCCGCCTGACGGCGGGCGTGATGGCGGATCTGGCGACCTAGCGGCTTATCTCCGCGGCACGCCATCCACAGAATAGGCCGCGCGGCTTGGTTAAGCCGAGCCGCTCCCAGACGCGTCCGCCGTCAAGGCTCGCTAGCGCGTACTTGATACCGCCGAAGCCGGCGGCCACGGCACTGTCATGCATGGTTCCCCCGTCTATGATGCCGCATAAGAAAGCGTATCGCTTGCGGTCTGAAGCGGCAGCAATGCCCTTTCCCTTCAAGTCCAGAACGCTGGCCAGCTTGCGCCGCCAGGCGTCACGCCCAGGGCTTGGCTCGCTTTCGTCCGCTTCGCCTTGCCCACCGCCCTCGGCCCATGCCTTAAGGCTCGCAAGGCTAATCTCCCATGATTCCGCGCGCGCCTTGTCGGAATCTACGTAGATGGGCCGATAGTCCGACGGGAGGTAATTGTTATCGCCCACCATGCCGCCGCTCACGTCCCGCCGCAGTGAGGCGTTAGCGCCAGCATAGGCCATCCGCTTCATAGACCTTGCGTCCCCGGTGATGAACGCTTGCCATGCCGCAGCCACGCCCGCTTGCGCCGCTTCCTCGACTTGAGACGGTGAAGGATCAACCCCTTTGTAGAGTGCAATGTCACGCGCGCATTTGGCTGCCACGCCGCCGCTATTGATGGTTACCTCGCTTGTGCGAGGATTGCGACCAAAGCACAGCTCGCGCAACTCAAGCGCGACATGGTCATGGTCTGGGTATGTTACTGTCTTGTCTGTTTTCATATGATGTTTCCCGGTGTTACTGACACCGTGACCGTATCCTCGCACGAATTGGCCGTTGACGCAAGGATAATCTCACGCCGCCCTCGAAATAACCCCAGTGAAGCGGTAGGGATTGGAATTCAGTACCACCCTAATGGGGGATACGACTTGCAATGCGACGGCAGTGCAGATGCAATGCAATGCGGATGCAATGGTCAGAAACATACCCCCCGCCACCCTCTGCGTGGAACACCCCATCCTCACCAATACGCAATTTGCAAAAGTGCGGGGCAAAGGCAGTAGGGAATGGTGTGAACTTCCCCCATACCCCTATCTGTGATACTCGCGGGGAAAGGTAGCACGGTTTTGTGGAGGGCGGGCGGTGGGAAGTTCCCCGCGTGAGAAAGTTAGCGAAAGTTCTTGCGTTGTCTGCGGACATTGCGTATGGTTGGGGGATATGAAACTTAGACTGCAAGTAATCAGAACCCAAGGCGGCGGGACATTCTCCCCTTCATCATTGGCGATCATGCGGGGCGCAAGCCCAGCGCAACAGATCGGGTGGGTTATGTGTTCGATTGAGCTCACTGGCGATCCGGGGTGTGCCAACGAGCCATGGTTTAGCGCTGGAAAGATGGTCGACGTGGAGATTATTGAGGCTGGGCTTGACCGGCCGATGTCTCCATGCATCACGTCGCACATGATGAACGCGGCGCGCCGGGTGCTGGAGACATGCATCCCGGGTGAAGCGACTCCGGTATCGGGCGGGATGGCGCTGGAAAACCTCAAGTCGGCTATTGCGGCCGCGGACAAGGGGGAATCGTGAATCGGCCACTAATGGAAAGCGAGAAAGCTTCTGCCAATGCGTGGGCGGCTGAGAATGGGGTCCCGATCTCGGAATTCTGGCGGGAGCTTCACCCGACCTACAAGATCCCGGCGGGGTATCGGTCGGTGTGGGTGCTCATCATCGAGAGCCTGACGCATTACAACGGGCCGGCGGTGATCACGGTAAAGGCGGAGGGGGGGAGGTTGATGGTGCGGGAGGCGATCCCGGCGGGGCTCAGCGAGAGGGACCAGGCTGATGGGATGGGGTGGTTGGCGGGGGTGGTTGGGGCGGTGGGGCAGGAGGTGGCGAAGTGAGTGCGTTTCGGGTGGGGTCAATCGTGTTCAGCCCGGTCGCTCGCGAGAGGCGGGAAAATGATCGGGCAGAAAGGTTTCAAGCCGAGGCTCTGCGGTTGCAGAATGCCATCACGGTGGCAATGCAATTTCTTGGGGCGGCGTTATCAGGGACGATCATGGACCCCTCCTGGATTCGGCCGCGGCCGATTACCCTGGAGGATCGGCACAAGAGCGTTGCGGAGGCTTATGGGGTGCTGCATGATGCGATCAATGGGGGTGAAAAATGAGCGAATGGACGAGCGAGCGGGAGCGGGAGTTTCGGGATCTGGCGGCGAAGGAAGCGATTGACGCGAAGTTCACTCCGGAGCAGATGCAGCGGCTTGAGGCGCTGACCAAATTGCGCCGGGAGTTCTTTGTGGGCATGCCGGAGGCTTATATGCTGCCCCCGGCCATCGGCGCAGCCCTTGCGGACGTGGCAAAGGCGATCCGGGAGCACACCGCGGCGCAACTCAACAGCCAGCGGGAGAAATGGCGACGGCAGAAGCAGGCGCAGAGAAAAGGCGAGCGGTTGCGCGCCAGCCACAACACCAAAACAATTCTATGAAAAGCACCACCATCTTACCAGTTTCCGAACCTGCCGCTGTCGCGGTTGGTTGCGAGAGCAATCCTATCCACATTATCAGCCTTGGCGCTGGAGTCCAAAGCAGCACAATGGCGCTTATGGCCGCGTGCGGTGAGATTACCCCGATGCCAACAGCGGCAATCTTCGCGGACACGCAAGACGAACCAGGGAGCGTTTACGCGTGGCTTGATTGGCTCGAAAAGCAGCTTCCTTTTCCTGTTGTTCGCGTGACGGCCGTAAGTTCACAAAAACCGACATTCCGTTTTTTACCCTGAGCGCGAAAAATAAGATAGGGAAAATAAGGCAACGACGATGCACGCAAGATTTCAAAATTGACCCGATTCGCAAGGCTGTGCGAAAGCTGGCCGGAATAAAGCGCGGCCAGAATACTATAACTGTAATGCAGTGGATCGGGATCAGTCTGGACGAAATTTATCGCATGAAAGAAAGTCGTGAACCCTGGCAGGAAAACCGATGGCCGCTAATTGATGCGAGAATGAACCGGCAAGACTGCCTCCGATGGATGGAGTCTCATGGCCACCCAAGGCCGCCGCGCTCTGCATGTGTGTTCTGCCCGTTTCATAATAATGCTGAATGGGCAAAGCTCAAGCGGGATGAGCCGGCCGAGTTCGAGCGGGCGGCAAAGTTCGAGCGGGCGGTCAAAGAAAGCGATGGTAAGAAGAACGCCAGTATCAATTCTACGCTTTTTCTTCACCGTTCCTGCAAACCCCTTTCCGAAGTGGACTTTTCAACGGAAGAGGACCGAGGACAGCTTAACATGTTCGTTAACGAGTGCGAAGGAATGTGCGGAGTATGACGCGCGAGCGAAATATCTACCTCAAAGGCCGCGGATTCGAGGCCCGCATCACGCGCCGACAATTCCAAAAGGCAATCAAGTTTATCCACTACAACAACCTATGAAAAGCACCACCGTAACTATCCGACTACGTCCCGACGAAACCACCATCCTAGACACATCGCAACCGCACCGAATTCCTACGCTACTCGATTATAAAGGAATGGCTACGCAGACACGGCGGCGCGGCCCCCGGCGAAGCCAGATACGCATCCGACATGAGACAAGGCCGACCCAACATGAATACTCAGACGCAGGCAAGATCGCATGCCTGGCTTGCGTCGTCAAGGCTTTGCTGGTAGGTTGCCAGCGATGATAGAGCGCCCCCGCCGATCTTCTGGCTTCAATTCGCATCCTCTGCGGTCATATTACCTTTACTGGCGGCGGGGGCGCTAAATATGGGCACCCCAGTAATTGCAATTGGCAGGCACGGAAAGCGGGGCAGACCGCGCAAAGTTGATAAGGCTGCGGCTATTCTTGGGGCCGGTGGGCAGAGGGCCGAAGACGATCATCCGGGGATGACGCTTGCGAAAGCCGCCGCCAACCCGGCCGACTTCGCGGAATTGATTCTCTGGCCGAGGTTTGTTGACGGGGTTGATCGCGGGGAGACGCTTTACGCCAAGCAGCGGCAGTTTCTCGAGGTGTGCGCCTCGGAACTCGGAAAGTCGTTCGGAAACACCAATGTCGGAGGGCGGCGGCCGGGGCCGCCGGGTCGCGTTGCGCTGATGGCGGCCAATG
>Ga0316221_1000673_pt1 | contig 41325 bp, 25 predicted proteins | sample TBH18007metaG_FD_206003 | JGI IMG/M metagenome (GOLD analysis project Ga0316221, IMG submission 206003) | Freshwater microbial communities from Trout Bog Lake, Wisconsin, USA - TBH18007 | ecosystem: Environmental > Aquatic > Freshwater > Lake > Hypolimnion/Profundal zone | place: USA: Wisconsin... | reverse complement strand
AACTGCAATTACCAGAATTTGTCTGATTTTTGTAATGGTCAAAATAATAAAGATAATTCCTGAAATAAATACAGCCCCCAGTGCAACTCTCCAGGGCATGCCGACACCTGTAAGGGCCACAGTGGCAAAGAGGGCATTCAATCCCATTCCCGGTGCCAGTGCTATTGGAAAATTAGCTACTAATCCCATCGCTATAGTTACAAATCCGGCAGAAATAGCGGTAGCAAAAAACACCGCATTTTTATCCATCCCGGTGGAGGAGAGGATATTTGGATTTAGGAACAGGATGTATGCCATGGTCATAAAGGTGGTTACACCTGCAATAATTTCAGTTTTTACTGAAGTTTTGTATTCTGTTAATCTGAATAATTTCTCGAGCATAGTGTGGTTATCATTTAATTTCTAATACCCTCTTTTGTCAATACTCAACTTATCAAAATTAGACATTAATCCTGAATGGCTATTATTTGGCCCAATAATTGTTTAAAAAATTGCTCCTATCCTGATGGTGATAGGACGAGTTTCACCTCATCAATCTATGATCGTCGCTCATACACAATTAAATCACACTAAATAATTTTACATTTTGTATGTAAAATTATTGTAAAATATCAATTATTAAATGTATTTTTGTTACAGTTTCTCAGAATTAGGATGCTCTTTATTAGAATTATGGCAATCCTGCATGGTAAAATATTTTTTGTATGTAAAAGTCTATATTTATGGAGAAGATTCTTATAATCGATGATGATAAGTTGAGTCTGAAGGTAATTAAGGAAATCCTCGAAAGACTCGGATATAAAACTCTTCAGGCAGAGAATGGGGAGGTTGGTTTGTCATTGGTCCGTTCAGAACATCCGGATCTCGTAATAACTGATTTTCAGATGCCTGGCATTGATGGGCTTGAAGTTCTGACCGAAATACGTAAACTGTATATTGGCATCCCTGTCATTTTGCTGACCGGTTTCGGGGATGTTGTTTTGACCATTAAATCGATCCAATTAGGCGCTTTTGATTATATTGAGAAACCTATTGATCAGATTCAGCTAAAGAATGTGGTTCAATTAGCCCTGAATTCGGTTAAGGTAAGCAGTGGACTTCATGAGGTGAGATTCGAAGATGCCTCGAGTGAAAGTATGCTTGAGAATAATATTCTTGTTGGTAAAACTCCTCAAATGAAGGAGATATTTAAAAATATTGGTCGAATCTCGCTCAATAAGGTCAATGTTTTGATCCAGGGAGAGACAGGTACAGGGAAAGAACTTATAGCCCGATTAATCCATTATTCAGGTGTTACTGCCAATCAGCCATTGGTAATTGTTAATTGCAGTGCCTTGACAGAAACATTGCTTGAGAGTGAGCTTTTTGGCCATGTTAAAGGATCGTTCACGGGTTCAATACGGGATAAAAAAGGGAAGTTTGAGTTGGCTGGTGAAGGCTCAATTTTTTTGGATGAAATTTCCGAGATATCACTGAATACCCAGGTGAAATTATTGAGAGTCATTCAGGAACTGGAGTTTGAGAGGGTTGGAGGAGAAGAAGTTATCCCGATGAGGGCCAGGATTATTGCTGCCTCCAATAAGAATCTTGAGGCTTTAATTAAAGATGGCAAATTCAGGGAAGATCTTTATTACCGATTAAAGGTATTTACAATCGATTTACCACCCTTACGGGACAGAAAAGAAGATATCCGTGATCTGGTTGTCCACTTTCTACATAAACTGAATAAACGGTTCAACAGAAATGTCGTAAAGATTGGGGAGGGAGTAATCGATCTTTTGAAAGCTCATAACTGGCATGGAAATGTTCGAGAACTGGAAAATACTATTCTTCAGGCAATTGTGATGTCCAAGAATGACGTATTGGAAGTCGAAAATATCACCTTGAATAACAGACAAAACCAGGAAGTAGAGTCTAAACAGGAAATTTTTAAATACCGTACGATTGCAGAATTGGAGAAATACCACATCAAAAGGATACTTGATGAGGTTAAATGGAATAAGCTGGAAGCTTCACATATCCTGGATATTACGCGTCCAACGCTGAATGCAAAAATAGAGAAGTATAATCTGGTAAGAGGCTAGAAATTAGTAAGAGGCAGAATATCCCGGTAATAGAACGATAATAACTATGTTATCAAAGCTATGTGCTGCTGGCTTTTAACAACTGGCAGTTAGCTGCAATTGCTAAGGTGTTGTTTTCATTCTTAAATTTGGGAAGAAAAAGGCGATTGAAAAACACATGACCGCTTCAATCTGAGCTACAGAAGCTTCTCCAAAGAAGATCTGCAAGACGCCAGTTGCCAGCCAGCAACTGCCAATGGCCAGATTTTACAGCGGTCAGTTGCATTATACCATCACCTTCACTAATTCCGGATTATTATTCGATCCTAACCACAAAGGCGTCGGCGAAACCTTGCCGCTTAAATTTTGGGAGGTATTCGAGAGCTTCTCTTCTCTCGTGGAATCCTCGGATTTGCACTTTGAATAAGCCCTCTTCAAAGAGTATATCAACCGGATGATCTGTTGCCTTGAGGAGCTGCTCTTTAACTTTAATGGCATTTAGCTCTTTCATAAAGGCTCCAATCTGAATTGCAGAACCATATCTCCTGATCGCATCCTGCTTTCTAACTCGAGCTATACTGTCCGCTTTTTGATCATTTGCTTTTAACTCATTTTTGCTGACAAGTGGTTGGTTCGTGATTGGCTCCGGAACTTTATTTACTGGAGCTGCTTGTGGATTTGCAGGATTGGCAACGCTTATCGGATTAACTTTTCTTTCTGTTTTTGTTGTATCTTTTACCGGTTCTTTTCCAGATTCTTTGTTGATCAGGCTAAGATGGAAGTCAAGGCCATCCAGAATAGTTCCATCCTTCGATGGGGCAATATTTATCGGAATGCTTTCCGGTACAGAAACCATTTTTAACTTTTTGAGTTGATCCGGATCAATTCGGGCATCGTATTTGCCTGGTGTAAGTCCCAGGTAACTGTAATAACCATCAGATTCGGTCATGATACGACCGGCCAAAGATTTATCAATTCGATAGAATCCGACTAAAATCCGTCCTTGTCCTTTCGAATCCAGGTAGACATTTCCGGAGGCCTCGCCCATCACCGAAACAGGAATTTCAATGGTTTGAAACTGGTTCGCATCGACGTTTACTTTCATAGTCAGGTTGTGCATCTGCCAGCCAATATTGTCAAAACTGTTCTTATCAAGTTCCAGAAAATAGCTGGTATACGGGACAAGATCTAAAATATGGATAGTTGTATCCTGATCATTGCGTTTGATGGTACCCCCATTGATCCGGAATTGCAATCCTGCCACTTTAGGTTCACCCTTATCATGTTTGCCATTCCCATTAATGTCGAGGAAGGGGAGGAGGGTGATAGCCCCTTTACCAACACTGGTTCGGTTTAATGTTCCAAAGTAATTGGATTTTCGGTCATAGAGAAAGCTACCCCTGGCTGATTCAATCATAGAATTCTGTTCATTGGTATTCCGGAAAGAGAACCCGGTCTGGGCAAAGGAGAAATCATAACGGAACCCCACTTCCATATTACGTGTGCTGCTTGCGAAATTTTGTTCGTATGAAAGGTTGAGAAATCCATTCTTAAACAGTGGTTTTTCAACGATGGTACGTGCAGAGATCAAACGTTGATTATTGTATTCATATTGAACCTGTGGTGTGATGGTAAAGTGCTTAGGTAACCGAAAAGCGAGCGATAAATTACTGTAAATATAGGGATTGGCAACTCCGGTAAACAATCCATAGGTCGTGAAGTTGGTAGTTATTCCGTGAACTGATCCCGACAAAAGTATTTCAGCATTCGTATTGGTGAACCCAGGTAAAACTATTTGATAGACAGTTAATCGCGTATATGCTGCGAAATCTTTTCCTTTGATCGGAATGGAAATAATCCCCTTCCGCTCTTCCAGGTAATTGTAAATGATAGCCTTTTGTCCCGGAATATATTTGGTATAATCGAGTTCCAGCTGAAGATTGGATGGAAGCCGGTAGCTCAGGATTACTTTTGTCCGCACCCCGTTGGTATATTCACCGGTAAACATTAAGCTGCTCATCAACCGGAGAGAGGCGCTTAAGAAAGGCATCGTCGTTCCGTTTACAACTGAGGAGAGATATTCAACGCCGGTTCCAAGGGTCAACCTTCGACTCACCCCATAATTCAAAGAAGCGCGTGCGAAGCGGCTGTGCAGTGAATCTTCGACCAAACCAGTACTTATATTATATTCGAGCTCTTTAGGTGGTAAAAAATTAAATGGAATACTGATGTTCTGTTCCTTTGTACGCTCTTCCCCCCAGGGCCCATAAAATTTGAGCTTTACTGCTGAATTACCATAGACTAAGGGAACCTCAAATTTATAAAACCCCGATCCGTCAGATTTCATATAATCGAGCAGTACATTATTCACATAGAGTTCAACGATCCAATTGGGTTCGGTAATATCACTTAGCGTATAGGTGCCGTAAGAGCGGCGGTAGGTGGTTGGCGTATTCGTGAATTGAACTCCGACTACCGGATCGAAAATGGAGGAGGTCACAGCGGTATAGATCTTGCCCGCGGTCGCCTGGCGTAATGCGGCATGTTCGTTATTCACAAAATGCCATTGATATTGCTGCTGCTTTTCGGTAAAAGGAACTATATTATCATAATTTAAAAGTGCATTGGCTTCTCCCCCCGCAATCATTGTTCCTAAAGCGAGGTTTAGACGGGTATCAGTCCCTCCAGGAAATTGCTGCGTGGAGATCACAGACCAGTCTGCCATCCCGAAGTGTAAGGCGGGATATTTCCTTGGGATTACGGTATCTGCTTTTACTTCGCCCTTGAGCCGGCTGATATTTGCCCTCATCTGTTCAAGACGCATCTCCCGGATAACCGGTAACTCAAGTTTGGTGACGAGATTAACTGATAAACTCCTGAAGTTAAACGTACAATCAAGACCAAATATTTCGCCGAAACGGCCTGACTTCAGATAAAGGTTAGTCTCACTTTTGATCATATCCTCTTTTTTAAGAGGATAATTCTTCCCTTGATAACGGATTTGATGATGAAGGTAGTCAATGGTGTATAATGCTTTCGGATCAATAAAAAACCCGGTCACCGAATCGAGTTGCGCAGAGGGGTTAATTTTAATCTTGAGGAAATTGAAAATATCGACTATCGGAAGATAAGCTGCCTCGTCCACTATTGCAGCAGTAATATCGGTTCCGCCATATCGCTGGATATTCAGGTAAATTGAAATCTCATCATACTGGAGCTCGTTCTGTGCATGGGTAAACAGGGGGCAAATTGTTAGAAAAAGAAACAGTGCGGCGCTTCGCAATAAAATACTGGAAAGAGAATAATATCTTCGGTACTTCAATTGGTGCGGCGTGACTGCGGATAGCTTCATAAATGATCAGACGTTATAGATGCTTAGTTTTGAATAAATGTTACCTGAAATATTCCGCTGTAATTGCCTGAAGGATTTGCTGAAAGGGAGCCGACTTTGAGCGTGCCACCAATGAATACTTCAGTGGTCATTGCCCTTGTGACAAATGGTGATCCAGTACTCGATGGCCCGATTGATAACATAACGGTTCCCCCATAACTGCCGCTCAATGCTGTATCGGGACCATTTGAAATTGTGATCAATGTTCCGGGCAGGGCGGTTACGACAAAAAGTGCAGGGGTAACAATTGAACTCATATTTGGCAGGAAGATATCTCCGGTTGCAGTTCGAAATCCTGAGTGATCAACGGTGACTGTACCAGCAGTACCTACCTGAATAAACGTGCCAAAACTAAGGTGCTGCACAGTGCTTACTGTAACTGTAATTGGCCTTGGCGGTTTTTCTTGTCCATTAAGTGACAAATTAAGAAAGGTAAACGATATAATTAAATATAAATATATTCGAGGCCTTTTGAAAGGCGAAGACTGGTAAGTGTGATCCATAATCTTATCTTTTTAATATTTTTTCAGATTGCCTCCGGTTTCCGGAGATCACCGTAATAATATAAAGTCCGCTGCTTGAGCCGGGGTTGATTTCCACTGTTTGCTGATCGAAGACTTCACTGAGCATAATAATTTGTCCGGACATATTGGTTACCATTAAACTCCCGCCGGAAGTTCCAGGAATGTTTAAGGTTACTGTGTATTGTGAAGCCGAACGTTTAAGAATAAATAATTTTTCTGTACCCGGGGCAATCGGATTTAATTCTGTCCGCGAAAAAATCAGACTAAACCGTTGATTGTAGGTCCCGCCCTTCAAGTAGAAACGATAACCCGGATTTTTCTTCAAATCCTGGGTTATACCTTGCAGATTATCAGCCAGATAAATATAGAGTGAGGCGGGTAGCAGGCTGATATCCCTTGCTTTAAAGTCCACCCATCCGTCGCTTAATGTTTTGATTCCTAACGGGATCTTTGTAATGCTATCGGTGGGTTGAGGGATGGCGTAGATTGACAATTGCTTTAGTTCGGCAGATAAGGTATAAAGATTTGGTACAAGCACATCTGTATTGTAAAGTTTTAGCGCATCGAGCTCCTTATTAAAACTCCTGCCGGCCTGGTTCTCAAAGTAAAGCAAGGCCACATCTTCGACCGGATTATTGGTTTCGAGATTTGCCGTAAAACGGAGGATGGTTCGGCTATCGAGGGTCGCATCCCGGAATGTTAGAGCCAGATCGTTGGTCCGGACCGAATTGGTCATTTTAAGAGTTCCGGTAATTGGATAAGTTCCATCCGAAACATGGATAAGGAATCCCTGCATTGAGGCAATCAGATTAGTCCCGTTCCCGGTCGCAACACCATTCACATAGCTGCTGTAAACACCGGAATATTGGTCTGTGGTTCCTGCATTGAAAAAATAGATGGCATTATCAATATTTATTTTAGTCCATCCACTTGCATTCCAGTTGATTGGTGAAGGGTATGGATTACCTGCCAGGTTAAATCCCTGTGTGTATTTCCGATTATTATTCATGAGTGAAACCGACAAGGGACCATTATTCACTGCCCCTGTCAGACTGAAGGTTTCAGGAGTCCCTGAGGTTCCGAAATTCGCTGCATATCCGCTCAGAGGCGCCAACAGGTTAGTTCCGGTAGTGTAGTTGACCCATCCTGACTGATAGGCAGTTACACCCAGAGAGTCGCGGCTGTTATTCTCATTGTATTTATAAAAAGAGGGGAAAGTTGCGGCGAGGTTAAGGTAGCTGCTAAATCCGCCAACTGTAGCCGATTGGAACGGAGAACTCACATATTTATATCCATATGCAGAAGGGAGATAGCGTTGCATGGTCACATTTCCGGTTACATTGTTTGCCCCTGATCCGTCTATAAGCGCTGTTTGCGAGGCTGTTGAGATCAGCACAAGGTTGCCTGCCGAAGATAAATCTCCGGTAGCTGCCTTCACTACTCCGGTTACATTCAACGGGCCACCCAGTGTTACTCCTGCTGAATTTGAGATTGTCAGATTCAGGATGGTGTTACCTGCAAAAGTGGATGTACCAATCGTCTGAGCTGCAGATCCTGCCATCTGGATGGTTCCGGACGAAGCTGCAAATGTTCCGTTGTTGGTGATTGCTCCCGCGATCTGTATCGTATTGCCGGTAACGGTTAAGGATGATCCGCTGTTGATCACAATGTTGTTGGCCATTCCATTGACCCCGGAACTCAGTATTGGCTGATTGGTCACATTAGGTATCAGTACATTGGTAGTCAGATCGGGCAGAAAAGGGCAGGACCAATTCCCTATAGTGTTCCAGTCTGTGCTTATTGCCCCGGTCCATACGAGGTCACCAATAGTTGTGACTGTATGTATTGCCGTAAAAGGACCATTACAGCCGGTTGCAGTAGCCGTAATGATACTTGTTCCTCTCCATTCGAAGATATAGCTTACCGTTCCTGCACCTGAATCAATGGTGTTTCCACCAGTTATCGAGCCTGAATCGAGGGTATAGGTGATTCCGGTGTTGTTGGTTGCAGTTGCTGTATAGGTCACTGAATTGGAGCTCCTGCACCGGGATGAGGTCGCACCCATGGCAAAAACAGGCGTTCCTACGGTTGGGGTTACTGTCTCAACAAAGGTGGCGGTCACCGGTCCGTTACATCCCGCAGCACTGGCTGTGATTGTGGTTGTCCCGCTCCACGCCGCAGAATAGGTTACTGCACCTGTAGATGCAACTATTGAATTACCCCCGGATAAACTTACGGCATCGAGACTATAGGATAAGTCGGTTGAATTGATCGCTGTTGTAGTATTTGTGACTGTCCCAGCTCCCTGGCAACGCGTAGAAGTGGCAGGGGAGAATGGATTGATGGTAACTGTTGGGATCACCGTTAGTTGTTTATTGGCTGATACATTTCCGCACGAACCTCCGCTGGTGGTTATGGTAAGGGTGACCGGGTTTGTAAATGTAGCCGAAGCAGTATAGGTTGTTGTACCCGGCGTATTTCCTGCATTGTTGGCTAATGTGCCTCCAGCTCCGCCGTCGGACCACACAGCGGCAGTGGCTCCACCACCAAATGAACCACCTAAGGCTGTTGTTGTTCCCCCCTGGCAAATTGACGCAAAGGCCGGACCAACATTCACTGTTGGATTTGGATTGACTGTCAACTGCTTACTGGCAGATGCGATGCCGCATGAACCTCCGCTGGTGGTAAGTGTCAAGGTGACGGTACTGGAAGAGGACGATGAGGCTGTGTAGGTAGTTGTAGATGGAGTACTGCCGGAATTTTTGGTAAACGTGCCTCCAGCCCCTCCGTCAGACCAAACAGCAGCTGTTGCTCCACCACCAAATGTACCTCCTAAACCTACAGTTGTTCCCCCCTGACAAACGGGAGCATTTACAGGACCAACATTCACTGTTGGATTTGGATTGACTGTTAACAGTGTACTGGCAAATGCTGTGCTGCATGAGCCTCCGCTGGTGGTGAGGGTCAATGTGACCGGAGTTGAAGAAGAGGAGGAAGCGGTATAAGTGGTCGTAGAAGGTGTACTGCCTGAATTGTTGGTAAATGTGCCTCCTGCTCCGCCGTCGGACCAAACCGCAGCCGTAGCTCCACCACCGAATGAACCACCTAAAGCTGTGGTGGTTCCCCCCTGGCAGATGGCAGCTTTTGCTCCTCCGACATTCACTGTTGGATTTGGATTAACGGTCAGTTGCTTGCTGGCAAATGCTGTGCTGCATGAGCCTCCGCTGGTAGTGAGGGTCAATGTGACAGGAGTTAAAGAAGAGGAGGTTGCGGTATAAGTGGTCGTAGAAGGTGTACTGCCTGAATTGTTGGTAAATGTGCCTCCTGCTCCGCTGTCGGACCAAACAGCAGCCGTGGCTCCACCACCGAATGAACCGCCCAAAGCTGTGGTGGTTCCTCCCTGGCAGATAGCAGTTAGTGCTCCTCCGACATTCACTGTTGGATTTGGATTAACGGTCAGTTGCTTGCTGGCAAATGCTGCGCCGCATGAACCTCCGCTCGTGGTGAGGGTCAATGTGACAGGAGTTGAAGAGGATAATGAGGCGGTATAAGTGGTCGTAGAAGGTGTACTGCCTGAATTGTTGGTAAATGTGCCTCCTGCAGCTCCGTCTGACCAAACAGCAGCCGTGGCTCCGCCACCGAATGAACCGCCCAAAGCTGTGGTGGTTCCTCCCTGGCAGATAGCAGTTAGTGCTCCTCCGACATTCATTGTTGGATTTGGATTAACGGTCAGTTGCTTGCTGGCAAATGCTGTGCCGCATGAACCTCCGCTGGTAGTGAGGGTCAATGTGACAGGAGTTGAAGAGGATAATGAGGCGGTATAAGTGGTCGTAGAAGGTGTACTGCCTGAATTGTTGGTAAATGTACCACCTGCAGCTCCGTCTGACCAAACAGCAGCCGTGGCTCCGCCACCGAATGAACCGCCCAAAGCTGTGGTGGTTCCTCCCTGGCAGATAGCAGTTAGTGCTCCTCCGACATTCACTGTTGGATTTGGATTAACGGTCAATTGTTTACTGGCAGATGTGATTCCACATGAACCTCCGCTGGTAGTGAGGGTCAATGTGACAGGAGTTAAAGAAGAGGAGGTTGCGGTATAAGTGGTCGTAGAAGGTGTACTGCCTGAATTGTTGGTAAATGTACCTCCTGCACCACCATCAGACCAAACAGCAGCCGTGGCTCCGCCGCCGAATAAACCGCCCAAAGGTGTGGTGGTTCCTCCCTGGCAGATAGCAGTTATTACTCCTCCGACATTCACTGTTGGATTTGGATTAACGGTCAATTGTTTACTGGCAGATGTGATTCCGCATGAACCTCCGCTGGTAGTGAGGGTCAATGTGACAGGAGTTAAAGAAGAGGAGGTTGCGGAATAAGTGGTGGTAGAAGGTGTACTGCCTGAATTGTTGGTGAATGTACCCCCTGCTCCGTTGTCTGACCAAATCGCAGCAGTGGCTCCGCCGCCGAATGAACCGCCCAATGCTGTTGTGGTTTCCCCCTGACAAATGGCAGTTAGTACTCCTCCAACACTCACAGTAGGATTAGAATTTACAACGATCTGTTTGGTCGCAACCACTGTACCGCAGTATCCTCCGCTGGTCGTTAAAGTCAGTGTAATCGGCGAAACTGAATTTGCCGCAGCAGTAAATGCAGATGTCCCGGGTGTGCTTCCCGCATTGTTAGAAAATGTACCACTTGATGCCGACCAAAAGGCAGCAGTAGCTCCGCCTCCGAATGAACCACCCAGAGCAGCTGAGGTTCCCCCCTGACAAATAGCTGCCATTGCGGATCCTGCATTTACCGTAGGATTTGGATTAACCGTCATGGTCACTGCATTTGAGGTGGCCGGGTTACCAGTGGCACAGGTGGCACTGGAGGTTAAAACGCATGTAACAGCATCGCTATTCACGGGCACATACGAGTAGGTTCCAATGTTTATCCCAACATTATTGCCATTTACCTTCCATTGATAGGATGGAGTGGTCCCTCCATTGGTTGGAGTTGCTGAGAACGTAAGTGAAGTGCCTGAACAAACCGGATTTGCCGATGCAGCGATTAAAATGCTTACTGGCAGATTCGGATTAACCGTCATGGTCACTGTATTTGACGTGGCCGGACTGCCTGTTGCACAAGTTGCATTAGAAGTTAAAACGCAGGTAATGGTATTATTGTTTGCCGGAGTGTATGTGTAGGTTGCACTGTTCGTTCCGGCATTTGTCCCGTTCACCTTCCATTGATAGGTCGGTGAGGAACCTCCATTTGTCGGTGTGGCAGTGAATGTTACTAAAGTGGACGGACAAACCGGGTTTGCAGAAGCGGCAATTGAAATGCTTACCGGAAGATTTGGGTTAACGGTCATAGTCACTGTGTTGGAGGTGGCAGGACTACCTGTTGCACAGGTGGCATTTGAGGTCAGGACGCAGGTGACAGCATCACTGTTCGCTGGTGTATACGAATAGGTTGCACTGTTGGCTCCAACGATTGTCCCGTTCACTTTCCATTGATAAGTTGGTGACGTTCCTCCATTGGTTGGAGTTGCTGTGAAGGTAACAGAGGTTGACGGACAAACCGGATTTGCAGATGCAGTAATAGATACACTTACCGGCAGATTCGGGTTAACCGTCATTGTAACGGTGTTGGAAGTGGCCGGGCTACCTGTAGCACAGGTGGCATTTGATGTTAACACGCAGGTAATGGCATCGTTATTTATGGGAGTATATGAATAGGTTGAACTGTTTGTCCCTGCATTTATTCCGTTCACCTTCCATTGGTAAGACGGTGTGGTACCTCCATTGGTTGGTGTTGCTGTAAAGGTTACTGAAGTACCTGAACAAACCGGATTTGCTGCAGCTGCAATTGACACACTGGCCGGCAGATTCGGGTTAACTGTAATGGAACTTGTTGCAGTAATAGCACTACAACCTCCGGCTGCAGCGATGGTATTGGTTACCGTATAGGTGGCCGGTGTGCTGGATGCCAGGTTGACCTGCCCCGTTGAAGTACTAACAAATACTAATCCTGGTGCAGAGGAAAATGTTCCTGCAACCGCGCCACCGCTAAAAGTGGGTGACGGATTTGTAGCATTAGAACAGTAGGGTGAGCCAGCATAACTAAATGTGGCTACAGGTGTATTGGTGATAGTTACAGAAGTTGTCGCAGTTACCGCCCCGCAACCTCCCGATGAGGTTATTGAATAAGTTACCGTATAAGTTCCGGCCGTACTTGAACTCGGGGTTATAGCTCCTGAAGAAGGATTTATGGTAAGTCCGGTTGGCGAAGCGGTATAGGTTCCGCCACTTGTTCCGGTTAATGTCACATTCTGAGCTGTTGAAACAGATTTACAGAAAGGTGTCCCTGCATATGAAATAGTAGCTGTTGGTAAGACAACGGGTGCAACGGCCAATGTTTGTGTCGTACCATTTCCACATGTAAATGAAGGGGTTACCTGGATATTCCCGGAACCTGAACCTACCGTTACAGTCACTATACCTGAGGTACCTCCACCTGTCTGAACCCATCCGGAGGGGAAAATCCAGGTATAGGTAGCGCCGCTAATATTGGTTGCACTATAGGTCTGTGAAGTACCCTGGCAGGGAGCAGTACTTCCTGTTATTGCGACAGTTTGGGTATTATCCTGCACGGTTACAGTTATCGGATAACCAACGCTGGAACAAATCGGGTTGTTGGTTATAACACTCAATATGCCATTGTAGACACCTGTGGCAATACTGTAGGGGACATTGATAGTGATTGAATTAGCGTTTAATTGCCAGCCAGTTTGATTTGCCATACCCGCACTAAGTGCTGCAGCATCGAAATTAATGGTAAAGTTTGTGGGGCTGCCGGTGGTTGCAGTATAACTTAATTGCGCCACTGTTGTATTCTTGCAAATAGTTGGATTCGGTCCTAAAGTTATGGATAATGTGGGTGTAACTACAATGGTATTAATATTGGAATAGAGTGACGAACAAATACCACTTTGCACCAATACCTGGTAATCCCAGGTCCCTGCCGAAGAAGGAATTTCAGAGTAAGTATTTGAGGTATTTGAAATATTTGTCCAGGACCCTGAATTAACCCTTTTCTCCCAACGGATGATGGCTCCGGTATTGGAAGCTAAGGTCATCACTCCTGTCATGGCTCCCTGGCAAATGGGGGTGGGTCCTCCTCCAAGATAGCCAACCGTAGTTGTCGGATCTATTAATACTGTTACCACAGAAGAATAGGTCAGTGGACATGATCCGTTTTGAACGACAGCCCGGTATTGCCATGTTCCACCTGAATAAGGTACTTCTGAATAAGTTGCAACTGCGTAATTTCCTGCATTGCTCCATCCGCCTGAATTGAGCTGACGGTCCCATTCTAAAATTGTTCCTGAATATCCGCTTAAGGTCATAGTGCCTGTTGAACCTCCCTGGCAAATCTCCGTTACTGCCCCGCTAATCGTCCCCCCTACCGATGATGTAACCAAAAAAGCCCCCGATACTGTACTGGTAACTGTTCCGCAGGTTCCGGTAACTACACAATAGTAATAAAGCGTTCCGGCAGATGTGGCCTGCGGTGTATAACTGCTGGTCTGGGCGCCATTGGCAGAACCCAGGGAAGTTCCTCCGGTGGTACTTGCAGTAGTATTGCTGTACCATTGATAAGTGAGGGTTCCGGTGCCGGTTGCTGTGACTGAAATTGCTGTAAAAGAGCCGTTAATGCATTGTGTTTGTGCGGATGTTGACTGACTGCTGATTGTAGTACCGGGACTTACCGTTAAGTTAGTTCCGTTATCTGTTCCTGTAACCACCGGAGTGGTGCTCACGACACGGATACGGTAAGCCGTTCCTGATGCAGTTCCTGCGGGAATGGTTCCGGAAATTGTCCCTGCTGTTGTTTGGGCAAGCGTTCCAATGGCAACTGGCGAAGTGAAACTACCACTTGCATTCGATAATTGAGCTGTGAAGATATTTCCTGACGTATAGGTTCCGGTGATACTATATGGTACAGATACTATAGCCCCGGCACAAAATGGAGAGCCCGATATGGTACCTGTTGTTACCGTTTGGTTTCTGCCTGCCAATACAAAAAATCTGTTGGTTCCTATGACATTGGAAGCTGAAACACCGTTTGTTCCAGCTGTTCCTGCTAAGGAGGTATATGGACCGGTTAATGAAAGACTTCCTCCAATAGCATCCAAAGGTGCAATTGCAGTTGGTTGTGTTAATGAAACCGAACTATTGGTAAAACTGCCTGAAGTTGTCAATGCCCAATATTCAGTGTTACTTATTGAGACTAAAGTTGCATCAAATGTACCTCCGGGATTTGCCGTAAATGCTGATACCTGGGCAGTAGCAGTGCCGGATGTTGTTGGATTGAAGAGTGCAAAGGGGAGATAGGTTGAACCAATTCCGACAGGGAAGGTATATGTTGAACCGGATACAAGGCTTGCAGGTAATGTCCAGTTGACAGGCCCGTTAATAAAGGAGGTGGCAGAACCACCTGCAATCGCAGTTGTGGCAGTATTGGTTACCGAGAGCAAATTTGTTGAAGTCGTGGTTAAAATCCCTGAGGTAAGGGTGAGAATGTTACCAACCGAGGTGACCCCCTGCAGGGTTTTGGCGCCGCCCCCGGATATTGTAAGATTTATGTAATTCGGAGATGCAAAGATTTGCTGGCTTCCTGCTCCATTGTAATTAACCGTGCTTCCCGAACCAATAAAGGTGACAAATGATCCTATGGAATTATTGGCTCCGCCTAAATTTAAGGTATGCCCGATGTTGGTAGTCTGGGTAATAGAACCAGAACCACTTAAATTGCCTGTAAGATTGAGTATTTTGGAAATACCGCCACCTCCAAAATCGAGCGTTCCGTTTATGATTGCATTACCAATAATATTTAATGCATAACCTGAAGTGCCCGCCCCTAATCCAAAGGTATTTCCTGCATTTACCTGAAGAGTACCATTAATTACTGCAGGTGTGGCGGTTAATAAAATTGATTTGGAATTTAAATTGGATATGACAAGGTTTCCGTAAGCCGGAGTGTTTGAAACGGTCTGAACATTTGTGTCGGAATTGTAAGTAACAGTACTTGATGAATTTAAGCTAATATTGGCTGAAGTGAAATTGGTAGGGAATAACATGTTTCCGCTTCCGGCAGTACCTATAATCAAATTTGTACCTGCTGCCATCGAAAAGATACCGGTTGCATTTCCAAAAACTCCATAGGTAAGGTTAAAAGTTGCAGATCCTGCAATTGTTAAATTATTGTTCACTGTGACTGTCGCGCTTGCCGTTGTTTTAACGCCGCTGTTTGAGAGGGTTAAATTATAATAGGTATTTCCCATGACCTGCTGGGTAACTCCATTATAGTTTACCGTACCTGTTCCGCAAGTGAAGGTTCCGGTGTTCGTAAAATCACCGCCAAGGGTTATTGTTCCTGATCCCATCGAAATGGCGCCGGTACCTGAAATACTTCCTGTTACTGTTGCCCCGGCAGTTGTTGTCATAGTTGCAGGACTGCTGACATTCCAGTTATTTGCTACCGAAATAGTTACGCCTGTACCAAATATTTTTGTGGTTGTTCCTGTAAAGGAAAGATTATAATAATTTAGATTTGGAATAGTAGCAGTTCCCGTGAATACCACTGTACCAGTGTTACTGTTAAACGTTCCCCCGGTATTGGTTATCGTACTGACTGTTAAGGTACTCAAATTGCAATTTAACGTTCCTGCGGTTTGGGTCCATGCGCCGGTGAAGGTATGAGTCAGTGCAGTCCCATTGTCTAAAGTAAGTGTGCCACCTGAACCATTGATGGTTAGCGACCCCCCATTTATGTTACCTGTCAATGTTGCAGTACCCGCCGTTTTGGTCATCGAAACTGTTCCGGTAGTTGTGAAGGAGCCAATGCTTTGTGTCGCTGTCCCTGCTATGGTAACTCCACCTGTAGTACCCGTACCACTCACTGTTCCGCCATTATTGATGAGGTTACTGTTTAATGTCAGTAAAAAAGTTGACATGGAGAACGATGCCCCACTATTAATGGTCATCGGAGCATTAAGCACTTCAGCAGAATTTAAGGTAATTGTACCGGTATTCGTAATGAGAATACCTCCGGTTGCTGAAAAATTGGCAATCCATTCGGGTCCTGCCGTAAAAGCTCCCGCTTTATTATACTGCAAGGTGGCATTTGAACCATAGGTTGGAGCTGCAGAGGTGGATGCTGTCCCTTCCATCGACAGAATCCCATTCACTGTAACACCTGTAATGGTCTTGACACCGCTGCCTGACAAGGTCAGATTGTTATAGGGGCCTGTACCTACGGTTTGCGCGGCGCCATTAAAAATCACGGTACCCGTATTCGCAGTGAATGTACCATTATTCGCCCAGTTACCACTCACCGTTAAGGTATTTGAACCGGTAATGACAAGAGTGGCGCCGGAATTAATTGTGAGGCTGTTACAAAGTGCAGCCGCACCGATTACAGGTTGATTGCCACCAGCAGGAATTACGACATTGGTTGAAGCCGTGGGTACTATTCCGCTACACCAGTTTGAAGGTGTATTCCAGTCTGTATTGGTTGCTCCTATCCAATATCCTGCGGTACAACTGGATGTGGAAATATTCGCGATGCCGCTTGATGCAGCAAAGTAAGTCGGATTGATAAAAGTTGCTGTTGATCCGGTCCCTCCCCAACTTCCTGAGGGTTGTCCATTACCGCCAAGTGATAAGGTCCCAAAGGTATGGGTCAGACCTGTACCAAGATTAAGCGGTGTTGCACCTGCACCAACTGCTAATGCTCCCCCATTTACCGTACCCGTAAATGTAGCAGTACCTGATGTTTTGGTCACCGAAACTGTCCCTGTTGTTGTAAAACCACCGATACTTTGGGTGGCTGCAGACCCTGTGATAACAATGTTGGAGCTTCCTGCTGTAAATGTTCCGCTATTATTAAAGTTTCCACCCAGGGTTAATTGAAAATTTGCAGTTGCCAGAGTTGCACCATTGTTAATCGTTAACGGAACTGAAGCGCTCAGAATCTCAGCAGAATTCATCGTGATCGATCCTGTGCCCGCGACAATTATCCCTCCTGTTGGTGCGAACGGACTGATCCACTCAACTCCGGCTGTTCGTGAAGTGGTTGTATTATATTGAAGGGTAGCTGCTGTACCATAAGTTGGCGCTAAAGAAAGTGTTGCGGTTCCCTCTATCGAGAGTAACCCGTTTACCGTTACACCAGTAGTCGTTTTCGTCCCTGAGCCTGACAGAGTCAGATTGCTGTAGGTAGTCGGATTGACAGTCTGTGTTGCCCCTAAAAAATTTACCAGATTACCACTAACCGTTGCAGTTAATGTTGGTATCCCGGATGTCCCTCCGATGTTGAGCACAGAAGTGGCCAATCCCTGGGTTAATCCACCATTTCCGGCGAGTGCCGTTCCGATAGTCAGGGAACCATTGTTGGTAAGAGTAACTCCGGTGATTGTAATACTTGGAATCGACAATGTCCCTGTAATAGGTTGATTGTTCGTGTCAAAGGTGTAGGTGGAGGTTCCTGCGGTAAAGACTCCGTTATTCGTTAACCCACCCCGAAAGGTGATGGCTTCATTAATAGTATTGTTCCATGTACCATTGGCAGTTACTATTGTGAGACCGGTAAATATTTTTGTTCCGGATGTACTGGCAAAAGTGAGGTTCCCGTCTATTGTTGAAGTTCCGGTAACAGTTATGGTGGTGGCATTGAGGGTATTTGTAGTGCCTGATGTCACTGAAAGATTTGAGCCGACATTGAGTATTCCTGTGGCGGAACCGTTAATCGTTGATCCGGATAGCGTCAAGGCAGTAATGCCATAGGTCTCTCCGACATTGCTTGTCCAGGTACCGCCGGCAATAGTAACAGTACCCATGGTCTTGGTACCCGCTGTATTCGTAAAGGTTATTGCTCCGTTCACTGTGGTCAGACCAGATACAGCGAAATTAAATCCGCCAACACTAAGTGTCGAACCGGAGGCAATGCTGACATTTGTGCAGGCAGCATTGGCATTAACAGTTACGGTCCAGCCACCTTCAACATATGCATTATCTGCAGCAACCGGAGCAGTGGCTCCTGCAGTTCCGCCGGAAGTGGCAGACCAGGTGCTGGTTGCGTTCCAGTTACCCGTCGCGACTGAATAACGGTTAGCTCCATACCCTTGTATCCCGGCCAATAAGAATATTATGGTCAGGAAAGAAAACTTGCAACCCGTTAGTAGTCGTTTAATCATTTAATTTAAAGGTACTAAAAGCGGGCGTAAGGCAAACAAATCGGGTGGTGATTACTGCAGCTTCAGTTCCGCTTCGGTATATTTTTCTGGTTTGGTATCCGATTGTGCCAAATAAGTAATTCTTAATGTTCCGCTGTGATAATCTACTTTGGCTTTGTGGTCCAGATTTATCTGCAAATTCCGTATTGGATTTGGTGTATACACCGCGACTCCCTTTATGATTCCAACCTGTGTGACAACTCCTTGATTGGTAATGTGTTCCACCACTAAATTACCATAAACCGAAATATTGCCGGAACGGTTAAAAGTAAGTCGAAGTCTTGGAATCGTATCATTGATCATGTCAAGTTTAAGATCTGAAAGAGTAGCCTTCATTATTGATTCCCCAACGCGGATAATTACCGGAATGGTTATCCCAAAAATTGGAACCAGTTTTACCCCGATTGCAGTTGAATCTTTTGATTTATGCTCTAACCCTAACGCTTCCTGCTTGGGAACTGCCCTGAAATAGATATGGGAACGGTATTCCCCAGTTTTTAGTTGATCTGTCCTAATCAGCTGCATCTTTACCACCTGTGCTTCATTAGGGGCCAAGGTGACGGTTCTGGGAAAGAAACGGACAAATTTATCGGCAAAATACTGCCCCTCGTCAGGTATTGTAATCTCTTCGAAATTACCATCTTCCTTCATACGGTATTGCACGATCGAAACATTATATTTCGCTGAATCCTTTCCGATATTTGCCAGATTAAGCTCCTGCGAACGCTTGTTCCCTTCAAAAACAACACGTCGCGGAGAAATCAATAAATTTCCCTGTGCCTGAGCTTCCTGAGGCGTGAATAACGAAATAAACTGGATTGCAAAGATAAGGATCAAACTGAGATATATTCCACAATTAAGTATAGTCTTTATTGTAACGCCAGGCCTATTCATGATTTTAAATCTAAGAAAATAATTTTCCCAAATATACAAAATATAATTATGCAGTGATTTATTTATCATTTCTAAAATCAGGTTTTGGGTAATAGTCTTTTGCATGATTAGGATTATTCTCCCATTCATCAGGCAGAAAATAAATTCATGTTGACAGAATGGAGATTAATTATAGGAGAAAATAATGGAATAGGTTCCGGTATATATTCCAACTGGATTGGTATTCAAATCCCCAACATTCAATGCTGCGCCAACCTGAACAGTTAGAGACCCTCCAATTAATTTTCCGGAACCGATCCCGGGGGCCGGAATCGATTGCCAACCTGTTACCTGCATTGTTTTTGAACTAAGGGTGTTGGTTAAAATAGCAGGGCCGGATGGAAGGCTTATGGAAAAAGTCGCATTTGGTTCACCGGTAATATAAAAACTTGCAGAACTGTGCGCACCTCCGCCGGGAATCACTGTTCCTTGTGTTGTCAAAACACCATCGGGAGTTAGCAGGATTGCACCACCCAGTGTTTCCGGCGAAAAACGGCCAAAGTTTAGCTGGACTGTTTCAGTTGCGGTAAGCGCTGCAATAACCTGGGCGGTAACTGTTGCATTCAAACTGGTCTGTGCATTTACTTTAACTTGAAGGAATACTGACAGTAATGCAATTTCTAAAACCATCAGAACTATATTTCCCATAGGACTTTTCATCAGAAAATATTTTGTTTTTATTCGGCAGGAATGAAGCCTTGTTATAGTCGCGAAGTTAACTAAATTTTACAAAATTATTAAATTTGAGATAGTTATAATCCCGGGATTTAAGAAGAAGACCCGACCCGATTTAGATAATGGGACGGGTCTTCTTTTGTAAATTTCATGCCTTGTTGGTTGACTTTCGCTCCTTCGCAAGCACTGTCAAATGGCGGAGTATTTCTTTACCGCTCTTAATTGTAATTTACAGTTACGCTAAATGTACCAGTATAACTCCCGGTAACCTGGGTAGAGAGGATGTTTAGTGTTGCACCAACCTTGACATCTTGCGTGCCAGTAGTACCGCCCGTTCCGCCAAGTACACCGCCACTGAGAGATGTAAGCGTGCTTGTAAATGCATTTATTAATATAGTATTCCCTCCTTGGGTAATGTTTGTTTGAGCAGGAAGAGTCAGTGTATATGCAGTTCCTCCTTCTCCTGATACGGTAAAATCTGCAGCAGTAACACTCCCTGTTTGAGTTGGGGGAAGAACAACTCCAGATGAAGCAGTACGACTTGCGTTCGCTGGATTAAGCAACACTGTTCCTGCTACTCCTGTAGCAATGTTACCGAAACCCAGGGCAGAGTTGTTTGTGATTGTGATAGGCTGGATAATGTTTGCTGTTACAGTTGCTGTTGCAGTATTAGTAGGAGCAACAGTCGGAACTCCAAAAGAGACAGCCGAGAAACTAAGAATAACGATAGCGGAAAGGATTAATTTTTTCATGATTTTTGTTTTTTTAATGGGTTAAAATTGTTTTTTAAATTTTTGTCTATTAATTTTTTTGTGTTTTTCAACGTTACGATCAGGATAACTTCATTAATCGTGCCAAAAATTGTTACTTTGCCGAAAATTGTTGATAAATCTGTTGATAAAATGTTTTAATAGATTGAATAATAATCAATTGAAATTATTGAAAATAATTTCAATTGAAGCTTTGATTCTTTCGGGAAAGACATTTTAAGGTGAAAGCTAGGAAAGTAATTTCACAAAACGTAAAAAATTAATATACGGGAGGGGATCAGAATTAAAGAATGAAAAATGAAGGGGTTTTGCCACTTAGCGTCCTGGTGTCCGTCGGTGGAATGACGGCGTGAGGAAGAAAAATCACCAGAAATTCAAAGGAGATCATTTTGAGATTTGTTAAATCCGGAATCTTTTAATTCAACAACCGGAGATTATTGTTTGATAGTTGCTAATTGCCAGGTTACTCCAAAAATAAGCAGGACAATAAAATTTGCCCTGCTTCACAAATAAATCATCCCCTATTTATTAATTATAAGCAAAAACAACCGTGTATGATCCGGCATAAAGTCCGGAGGCCTGATTGGCACTCAGATTGGCTATCCCGTTGAGCTGAATATTTTGCGAACCATTCGATTGCGTAACTGATGCTGTTGCGTTATTACTCAAACTGGGATCAAGGGTAAAACCATTTCCCCGGGAATTGGAGAGAGTAGCCGACTTAAGGACTACATTCACAGTGGCATTGCTTCCTGAATTGACAGTCATCGTTCCCAGATTAACCGTTGGAGTTGTGGCCGCCAATTGTGAAGTTCCGAAACCTAGTGAAAGTGTCGTCGCAGCCTGTGATGAGGCACTGACTGATTCAATAACCTCTGCAGTGATATGTCCGATGGCCACCACTTGAGCGCTGCATAATTTTGATCCTGTCATTCCAAGTGTAAGGACTAGTAATAAAATTACAGGGGTTATTGTTTTCATGATTTACGTTTTGCAATCTGCTTCCGCAATCGATAAATAATCTTTATGGATCAAATGTACGTAAAAAAACATTCAGATGCAAAGAAAACGTAAAAAATAAATTTACATACTTTAAATATTTTTTATTTAGACAGAGTAATGTTCTGTTAAATGATACATAATGCCATATAAGATATTGAAAAACAGAAATATAATAATTATTAATTGATTTGTAAAAATAATTTACATTCAATTTTAGCCATGAAATAGCTTTATGAAATTCGGTGCTTATCAGGAATGAATATTGCCTGAGTAAAATATATTTACGTTCACGACCTATTCTGCCGGGTTCATAACAAAGGTTGTCGCATGGGATACCCATCGTGGATCTGTTAAGAATTCCTCAGTTATTTTACGGTGGTCCATTTTTAACATATGCGATTCGTGTCGCATAAAAAAAGCAGGACTATGAAAATTGTCCTGCTTCTAAACTAAATTATCCCTTATCGATCAATTGTAAGCAAAGATTACCGTGTATGGACTGGAGTAAAGTCCGGAAGCCTGACCTGCTGCTAAATTTGCTGTGCCGTTAAGGATGATGTCCTGGGAACCTCCTGATTGATTGACTGATGTTCTGGATTGACTGCTGACGTATGGATCCAACGTGAAAGCATTCCCCAGTAAATCGGAGAGTTTTGCAAGTTTAAGAACCACCTCAACAGTGGTGCTATTTCCTGAACTGACTGTCATTGTTCCCAGATTAACCCCATCATTACCGCCAGCTGAGTGTTGATGCTTGTGTTTCCCGAAGAGGAAGTTCCCAGTGAAACATTGGTGGCCGCCTGTGATGAGATACTGGCTCATTCAATGACTTCGGCGGTGATATGACCTATAGCTAAAGACTGAGCATTGCATATTTCTGATCCGGTCAATCCAAATGCCAGGAGTACTGCCAGATTGAGGTAATATTTTATTTTCATGATTTACGTTTTTACACTCGGTATTCGCAATCATCGACTTTACTATCTATTGCGAATAGATGTAAAAAAATAATCGAATGCAAATGAGAAGTATCTAAATAGTTTACAGATTGAACAATAGCCTAACGAGGTGTTTTTATGACATCTTTCAATCTGGTTTAAAAAACAATAAACGATTAAAATACAGATATATAAATGTCGTTTATTGAATGAAAAAAATATTTTACCTCTCAATAATAATTTAAAATATTTAATCCTGCCTATTTTTATTCAGTCTGTTAATTTGAAGTAGTAAATAAAATTTACAACGATTGGAAATGGCAATCTACCTTCTTTTCCACCCGGAAAAATGGAGAATAGATTAAATTTATAGCATCTTATACTCCATTTATTCAAGATTGTGTTCCATGATTTGCTCTGTAACAGAATCCCTTTGTTTAGGACATCAATTAATTTCTCTGAATATTAATTCAGGACCATTCTTTTTACCTGCAATTCCATTGTATGACTAATGGTATCAATAACTGTATCAAGATGATATGCCACGTCTGTTTCTGAAAATATTAAAACCAGGTAACCTAACATCTCCAGATCATCCAGTTTTTTATGGACTGACTTCGACTTTAAAGTATGAAATGTGCTATCGATCTCAATTATCAGGTTAAGCTTATGACATAAAAAATCGACAACGTACTGACATACAGAGACCTGACGGTTAAACTGATACCCTTGCATCATATTCCTGTTTAATGCAGCTAACCATAATTTGTCCTCCTCGGTGCCCGCTTCTTGAATAAATTCAGGGGCAAAGGGTTTACTTTCTGTGTAACTTCCGAATTGAGTTTCCATAATTTAGTTATTATAGTGAGAATTAATATCTTATCAATTAGGGATTAGGCAACACGATCGGTTTTCCTTAATCTATTATTTACGAAATTGCCGGGTGAAGGGTTTCAATTTTCTGTTATAATTTTGCGTGTGCGGCATAATATTTTTTTATCCGAGAATTTTGAATAAGTCAATTTAATGGCTGAATTCCTTTTAAAAGAAGGGATTTTTCAAGTTGGAGGCAGTTTTATGTTTTTCTCAAGCGATTTTACTGCATAACTTGTTTCGCCTACGACATCATCAATTTGGTGCTCTTCCCCGGCTTCTGAAAACCTCAGCACGAGGTAGCCCAATGACTCAAGATCATCCTGTGTTTTACGATCTTTTTCCTGCATCCAACGATGTGAACTGCTATCCATTTCAATAATCAGGTTTAGCTTGCGGCAAATAAAATCAACAATATAATTGCTGATCAGGTATTGCCGGTTAAACTGGTATCCATACATCTTTCGTGCTTTTAAGGCATTAAACCACAATATAGCCTCTCCTTTTGTCCCTTCATTGTGTAATTGCCTGGTTGATGTTTCCTGCTGGGTGGCTGAAGTGAATATTGTCCCATTAGTGCCGTTGTTCGCCACATTCGGTGTTCCATAACTGATCACATTATAGCCTGAAGGAATCGCGATATCCACTTGACTTAGTGTTTGAGCTCCAGAATTTACTTTTGTAATAGTGAAAGTGTAACTGGTAATATTGCATACTTGATTGGTTGTCGGACTAACAACCGAAGTAAACTTCTCATGTGGACCTGCGTAAACCTTGTTCAACGGCATGGTAAGCCATATATTTACTGTCGAGACGAATACCAGAATGACGAACAGCCGTTCACGCTTCAAGGCTTCCTCCTTTTGGCTTACCGGAACGCAAAGGTATTGACATTTAATCTTTTGCATCTCGGAAATATTATAAAAAGAATTGAGTATAGAAAGATGGTGACTGAGGGGTATTGTTTTTATTCCAGAATATTTAACATATAGAAGAAAACTATTATAAAAGATACAGAATCCCACATAAATACTTCTACATGAATTTCCATTGATCCCGGAGAACAAGAGAAAAATTCTGATTAGTATAAGCTTTTTCATATGAAACCAGGTTCGTCAGAAAAAGAGGTTTAGTATTTTTTGAAAACAAATTTTGTTAAATGCAAAATTTGCATTAGCCAAATATAAGAGTTGTGATTTTGAAGAGTTGTTTTTAAACGGATAGTTACGTTTATAAACGTTTATAAGCGTTTATAATTGAATATAATCATATATATAATTATAAATTAGCTGATTATCAGACTTTTATTTTTATTGAAAAAAGAGAAATCCAGAGGATTTCCAGAGTATTTGTCCCGTTCAGACGGGTCTTTTCAGTTCAGAGGGAATTAATCCCGTTCGACCGGTTCCAAAAAGAAGAACCGATCTCCGGTGGGTTAGGGTATCAAACCTGACAGATTTCGAAAATTTGTCAGGTTTTTGGAAAGAGAGGTAAACCCCCTTGTGTTTCCCCTTTCGGAAAAGGGGATGGGCTATAATTGAAAAGGATGAAACCTGGCGGCTCCATCCTTTTACTAAAACTAACCAAACTAACTAACCTAACTAAACCTAACTTATGAAAAAAAATCTACGACAAAGGTAACGCCTGCAATACCACCTGCCAAATTTATTACGTTAAAGAATTGTAAAATAAGTGCGAAGAAGTGTTAAAAGTTCTGGCAGAAGTAATAAGGCAGAAGGGTATAGATTACTTGCAAATTAAATTGGGGCAATGTTTTGAATATCAAAACCTTACTGATAGGATTCCCAATAGAACAATAAACACTCCGGAATAAGCCACATGCCAGCTACCAGTCGCCAGTTTATTTCACATCAAACGACGTAGCCCCAATATTCCTGCCATCGGCAAAAACATCCACGGTATACTTTCCCGGAATCAGCGCCGACTCTTTGGAGTTGTCCCAGTAAATACTTACCGGTAATTCATTCCCTTCATATTCTACCTCCCGCATCGCTGAGTAAGGGATCTTCATATCTTCAAACTTAAAAAGATCCTTTTCAGACTTCATCAGCAGCAACTGGTCGGGGCGCTGAATCCGGACATAGATATTTTTGGCTCCCCGTTTGGCTGTAAGATTTTTACTCAGGATGAAATCAATCTTAACCTTATCAATCCTCCCCGATTTAACCATCTCTTTTCCTTTTGCCGAGATACCTGAGGCTTTTAACCCGGTGGCTTCCAGTTGGGCGGCCAGTGTAACGGTCTGTTCCAGTTTCCTTTTCTCCGTTTGCAATTGCTGATTCACTGTCTTAACCTCTGTAACCTGTTGTTTCACATTTACATTCTCGGCCATCAAACGCTGGTTTTTCTGGTTGAGACTGTCAATTTGAATGATATAATCATGCATAATGCCTCGCAAAGTGGTCACTTCCTTCCGGTACTGGGAGATTTGCCGGTAACTTGCGTTTTTAACCTGCTCAACTTCTGTTAACAGATCTTTAACCTTAGTTTGTGCATAACCAATGGTCTTGTTTAGTGAATCATTTTCCGACCGTATGGAATTATAATTGGTAACCATTTTCGAAAGTTCAGCGGCGATGGAATCCTTGTCTGCCTTGATCAGTGCGGCATCGGCTTGCCAGGAATTCCGTTGCCAAAAGAAGAGGATGGCCAGCACCACGAGCAATACTGATAAAACGATGACAATCAGATTATTTCTCTTGTCCTTTGATGTGGATGCTTCCCTGTTTTCCATATAAATTTACCTAATCAATACACGTATATAGAAGACAAAGGTAGGGATATTTTGTTATTAATCAAATGGGTAAAGAATCAGTGAATTATAGACTTTAGGGCCTTATATTTTTCATGAAGAGGGGCAATCAAGCACCTAATTTGAATATGATTGGCTAAATTCTCAATCGCTTAACCTGAATTACTGGTTTTTACAACAATTTTACCGTTATTTGGGTTTACTTAAAAAATGATTAAAATGGATTTAGCAGATATTCGCAAGGATTACAGGCTGAAGTCAATGGACGAAAACCAGATGAGCCACAATCCGCTCCAACAGTTTGAATTGTGGCTCAATGAAGCTTTTTATGCCAAGGCCAATGAACCTACTGCCATGGTTCTCGCAACAGCTACTTCAAAGGGTATTCCTTCCTCGAGGATCGTGCTCTTAAAGGCTTTTTCGGAAAGGGGTTTTGGGTTTTTTACTAATTATGCCAGCCGAAAGGGAGAAGAAATCGAAGCGAATCAACAGGTTGCCTTGCTTTTCCATTGGCCGGAACTTGAAAGACAGGTCCGTATTGAAGGTTTGGCAACCCGAACTTCTAGGGCCGTTTCAGATGAGTATTTCAATAGCCGGCCGTATGAAAGCAGATTAAGCGCTGTCATATCCAATCAGAGTCAGGTAGTTCCCGATCGGGAATATCTTGAATTACTCTGGGCTGGACAGCAGGATCAGTCGTTTGCCCAGGGTATTAATCGCCCTTCCTATTGGGGTGGTTATGTTGTTGAACCCCATAGCATTGAATTTTGGCAGGGGCGTCCCAACCGTCTTCACGACCGGATTCTTTTTTCCAGGAAAGGGGAAGAATGGATGATATCAAGGTTGGCACCTTAATGGGAATTCTGGAAATACCTCACGCCAAGCCGCCAAGCCTCAAGAGTGTTCAAAAAAGCAGGCTGATTTTGTGGATCAGTTTTGTTTAAAAAGCTGGTGGAATTCAGACAGTTTAAATTCATTTATTCCGGAGCTCCTCCTAAACTTATTCCAAATCATTCACCATTGACCATTCACCTACTGAAACCTCATCTTTGGATTTTCCTGTTTATCAGCAAGTTCTTCAAGGTAGGTCGATACGTGACGGTCTATTTTGATATCGTACATGTCCTCAATATCCAATAAAATACCCGTCTCTTCAACATCTCCGAATTCATCACTGATTACGGTTCCGAAAGTTCTCATTGAAGGGGTAAGGCTCATATAAGCATTAATCAGAGGAGGGATATTCTCACCATATTTCCTGACTTCAGCTGATAAAATTTTATAAGCCTCATCATACTCTTTTTCGGCGAATAGTTTATCGATCCGTTTTGAATCGGCGTTAATTGGCATTGGCCTTTTGGGTCGGACCAAACCCTTTGTGTCCGGGAAGTACTTTTCAAAAAAATGGAGAATCAGGTTTCGGGCATGCACATTATAATGGGTATACATCGTCACTTTTCCGAAAAAATAGCGGATGTCGGGATGATCAACGATCAGTGCCCCAAGCCCGTCCCAAAGATTATCGAGGGCGAAAAGGGCTTTTGCCCCTGCCTTACTCGACTGGTAATCTGGCTGGACAAATGATCTTCCCAGTTCTATGACGAAAGGAAGATAATCATCGATAAATTCATCCGAGAAATTGAAGAGATGGGAAGTTGCGAGCGGAACCTCCCCGTTTTTGTCACGCGGAAGACCTGCACAATGGATAAAACGGTACCCGCCCAAAATTTCATGACGGCTTGGATCCCATACAATCAACTGTTTATAAGGAAATTCATCGGTAATATCGTAATGATCAATATCCACCTCTTCACCAACGCCGCCGCCTGCAGCCCGGAAAGTCAATTCTCTTAACCGACCGATTTCCAGCATAATATTGGGTGAATCGTGGTGAGTTAAGATATAGATTTCATTTTCGGCTTTGTTTGTTTTCCGTTGAAATTTATCCTGAGTTAGTTCTGCTTCAATAAGCTCCCTGGGAACGGGAGGAATGATTTCCTTCATTTTTCAAACAGTTGAATTAACTCTTCAAAAATAATAATAATTAGCTATGATACTCCCTTTTGAAACGATTTGTTTGATTTATTACCCAGGACATAAACCTCGTTTTTCACTTCCTCTGCCCACTCAACTGGCGATTTGGAACGGTCAAAACGGCTCCAGGGTATCGGCTCACCAACGCTGATCACGAAAGTTTTACCCCTGTTTCTGAATAACTCATCGGGAAGGAGGAACATTTCGATATTAATTTTAATCCCGATCCTTTTGCGGACGTTGGCAAGCCAGTAAAAAAATCGTGAATTTTGACCATTGATATAAACCGGAACAACATCACGGTGGTGTTCAACCGATTTTTGTATGAAATGTTTCTGCCACGCAAGATCGGTAATCTTCCCTTTAATCTTGCGCGAGGCTAATCCTGCCGGGAATATAAGAATTTGACTTTCTGAATCATAGGCTTCATTGATCAGATTTGCCGATCTTCGCTGATCTCCAAACTTATTGATCGGGATGAACAGTTCGGCAAGAGGGGGGATTTTCGTGAGTTCATCACGGACCAGGAACAATGATTTTCCTAAGTGGTCTGAAATCACCTTGATCAGCATCAATCCGTCAAAACCACCCAGTGGATGGTTCGATGCAAAAATATATTGTCCTGAAGCCGGAAGATGTTCCTCCCCACGATGCTCAACTTTTACCTCAAAATAACCAAGTACGGCCTCAATAAACGGAATACCTTTCAAATGACCATATTTCCGGATGATCTCATTGACCTCTCCAATGTGAAGCAACCGGTTCATCAGGCTGTAAACAAAGCCGGGTATCCGGGAAGCCAGTCGTGGATTCTTTTCTGCAACCAGTTCCCTTAAAACTATCTCTTTCAGGTGTGGTTCACTCTTTGGGATTTCCATTTTGATCAACATTTTTTCATATCCCAAAGTAAATTAAAATTGAATCATGAACAAAATGTCTCCGGCGGACTCCAATTTTTGCCCCCTTGAACACTCCCTTACGCTAAAAAGTTTCTCAAACAGCCATGAATATCTTAATTTTTCCGGAAAAATAGGGTTGTCAGAAGATTTACTTTACATTTGTATTATGGAAGCACAATTGTCCCCGTTTTGTGCTTTTTTCTCTAATTTACTGGTATTAAGCAATCTCCTGAAATTGCATTTTTACTTTTTATTAACACTTATTGAGAAGTTATCAACAGGCTGTATTAATTTTATCAACAAAATGTTGAGAAAACCTGGTGTAATATTGTGTCAGATTTTGTCATGTTGTGTAAAATATTGTATTTTTACATACAATTGGAAAGCTATACTCAGATGGTTTCATTTTCGAACATATACCCAGTAACACTGGACGGTAAAGGACGCGTAGTGTTACCCTCTTCTTTTAAAAAGGAGATGGGTGATGCCCTCGAGTTGTCGTTTGTGGTCGAAAAGGATGTGTACGACAAGTGTCTGAATATTTATCCTCACTCAACCTGGCTGGTAAAAGTGGAACAATTGCGCCGGAAACTTAATCCTGAAAATCCAGTCCATAGTCAGATGCTTTCCAGGTACTATGAAGAGATCGTTAAGCTGACTATGGCAGATAATGGTCGGCTGAACATCCCTGATGAGATGCTTACCTATGCCGGAATTACCAAAGAGGCGGTATTCACCGGACAAGGTTCCCGGATGAGGTTATGGGAACCTTCCCGGCACGAGGCTTCGCGTCTGAGTGACGAAGATTATGCCCGCTATTACAAGGAGTTGCTTGGCGGAGCGATGGAAAGCTTTTAACAGTAGAACTTTGATCCTATGGACGAATATCATGTACCGGTGTTGCTCGAAGAGAGTATTGAAGGGTTAAACATTCAGCCCGGTGGGATCTACGTCGATGTGACTTATGGTGGTGGTGGACATTCAGCCAAAATCCTGGAAAAATTGCAGGGGGGAAAACTCATCGCTTTCGACCAGGATATCGATGCAACAGATAATCTCATTGATGATGAACGGCTGATTTTTATCCGGCATAATTTTAAGTATCTGCGTCATTTTCTTGAGTACAATGGGATCGATCAGGTCGATGGGATCCTGGCTGATCTTGGGGTTTCATCCCACGATTTTGATGTTGCTGACCGTGGATTCTCCTTTCGTTTTGAAGGGAATCTCGATATGCGCATGAATCAATCCTCAGCCCTCGACGCGGCAAAGGTGATCAATGAGTATAGCGAGGAACAGCTTTGGACCATTTTCCAGGATTACGGCGAAATCAAAAACTGGAGACATCTGGTATCGCTCATAACAACTGCACGGATAAAAGAACCGATTTCTTCGACCGGCCAGTTTCTGAAGGTGATTGAACCATGCATACCGGCCAAAATTGAGAAAAAATACCTCGCAATGGTTTTTCAGGCTTTGCGTATTGAAGTGAATAATGAGATTGGTGTACTGAGCGATTTCCTGGAAAGTACTACCTCACTTTTAAAACCGGGTGGCCGGTTGGTCGTGTTGTCGTATCATTCACTCGAAGACCGGATGGTCAAAAATTTTATGCGCTCAGGTAGAATTGATGGGGTCCAGGAGAATGATTTTTTCGGAAACAGGACCTCTCCATTCGAACTGATTAACCGAAAGATTATCCTCCCGGGTGAAAAAGAGATTGCGAGAAATCCGAGAGCCAGAAGTGCTAAACTGAGAATTGCAGAAAAACGGTAATGGCTGAAGTTAAACGAAAAAAAAAGGTAACGGTCAGGGAAGTACTCAATGGCAGATTCTTCGAAAGCGAATGGTTTCGCAACAACAGGATCTTAATGTTGATGATCTTTTTTCTGCTATTTATAAATATATCAGTTAAATACAAATCTGAAAAGGTCATTCGTGAAATGACGGCCCTTGAAGATAGTCTGATTGAATTACGCTCAAGATCAATTTCAATCGCGGCTGATGTTATTAAAATGAGCCGTCAGTCGGTAATTATTGACAGGGTAAAGAAAAGCGGGATAAATCTGGAGACCTCGAAAGTGCCTCCGAGAAAAATTTATGTAGATAAAGATTAATATGGAGATTAGAAAGGCAATATTGACACGTTTTGGACTGGTGTACGCCATCATTGTCCTTTTTTGTGTTTATATCGTTGTCAGGGTTCTCTTTATCCAGCATACCCCAAGATGGGAGAGAGAGGCAAAAAAATTAGATATCAAGGAGTTTGCCATTAGCGGAAGACGAGGCGATATCTGCGCTGCTGATGGAAGTCCCCTGGCAACATCTGTTCCACATTATGAATTACGTATCGATCTTGGAGCTCCCGGACTGGCCAAAGACTTTTACAGTAAGGTCGATTCCTTGTCGGTTTGTCTTTCGAAATTTTTCAGGGATAAATCGGCCGGAGCCTATAAAGCCGAACTGAGAAAAGCGTTTAGCCAGCAAAAACACTATTTTCTCCTTAATCCGCGTAAGGTCTCTTATGCCGATTTACAGGTAATCAAGAAATTTCCGATTCTCAGGCGGGGCAGGAACAAAGGGGGTCTTATGCCGGAACAGTCAGATGAACGGGTGTATCCGTCGGGAAATCTGGCCAGCAGAACGCTTGGGAAATTAACCAAAGATGCACCGGAAGGATCCACAGGTAATGCCGGAGCCTTTGGACTTGAACAATCATTCGAGAAACAACTGCGCGGAGAGGATGGGTTAGCGGTCAAGCAGAATATGTCAGGCCGGTGGTTTATCATCAGTAAGGATGCCCCTGAAGACGGGAAAAATATTATCACCACACTGGATGTGAAAATGCAGGATCAGGTCACTTATGCACTCAAACTTCAGATGGAGAAAAGCCGTGCGCAATATGGAACAGCCATTTTAATGGAGGTAAAAACCGGTGATATTAAAGCGATTGCCAATTTTGGCGTAAATAGTAAAGGTGATCTAATTGGTGGTTACCAGAACTATGCCATTGGAAATGCAGGTTGTTCTGAACCCGGATCTACCTTTAAGCTTGCTTCATTAATGGCTGCCTTTGAAGACGGGAAAATTGATACTGCCACAACGGTGGAAACCGGGAACGGGATATGGAAATATAAGGACCGGGAGATCAAAGATTCGGATTATAAAAAAGGAGGGCATGGTAAAATTACCGCGAAACATGCATTTGAATTGTCCTCAAATATTGGATTAGCCAAATTAATTCTGCAGAGCTATACCGGTCATGAAAAAGATTTCATTTCGAGAGTACGTAGGCTTGGGATGTTTGAAAAACTGGATTTAGGGATACAGGGGGAGGCAAAACCGTATATCAATCAGCCTGGAGACAAAACATGGTCTGGAATATCGCTTGCTCAGATTTCGTATGGGTATGAATTGAAAGTTACCCCTTTGCAAACCCTAACCTTTTATAATGCCGTTGCAAACGGAGGATGTATGATGAAACCTCGTCTCGTCAAAGGGGTAACCGAGAACGGGAACGTTCGCGAGAAGATCGGCACCCAAAAGCTTAAATGGTCGATCTGTTCTGCAAAAACGCTCCGTATGGCTCGTGCCATGCTTGAGGGTGTGATCACCAACGGAACTGCAAAGGGTTTGGAATCCAAAACCTATAAAATTGCCGGTAAAAGCGGAACGGCACAGGTCGCAAATAATAAAGACGGCTATACAAAGGGTGGGCAGAAGATCTATCAATCTTCATTTGTGGGCTATTTTCCGGCGGACGATCCAAGATACTCCTGTATCGTAGTCATTAATGATCCCAAAGGAGGTGACTACTACGGGAGCTCGGTGGCAGGACCTGTATTCAAACAAATTGCTGATTATGTATATGCTTATGGTTTAGGCCTTAACGAGGATGTAAAACTACCAACCACCAAAATAGAGAACGATATTCCCGGAGTTACCGCCGGAAGAAAGAAGGATATTGCCAAAGTATTAAATGAGTTGGATATCCTCAATGGGTTCGCCTTTACAAAATCCGAATGGGTAGAAGCCAAACCTGATGAAGATGGCCTTCAGCTTTCAAATCGCGAAATCAAAAAAGGGATGGTTCCCAATGTGCATGGGATGGGGGCAACCGACGCAGTTTATCTGCTCGAGAATAACGGATTGAGAGTCTCGGTACGTGGCAGGGGGAAAGTGAAATCGCAATCGGTGAGGGCCGGAACAAAAATACAACGCGGGCAAAGTATTGTGCTCGTTTTAAGTTAAAACAAATAAAATGAAGAGTTTATCTGAGTTGTTAAACGGATTAACAGCTATTTACATTTTAGGAGACAAAAACTGTGCGATCGAAGGAATTGCTTTCGATTCCCGCAAAGTCCTTCGGGGAACCCTTTTTGCTGCACTGCCCGGATCGACTGTTGATGGTCATGCCTATATCCCTTCTGCAATTCAGAATGGCGCTGCCGCAGTTCTCTGCGCGAAGCTACCGGAGAATCCCGACCCAAAGATTACGTGGATTAAGGCTGAAAATGTGGCTTATGCCTTCGGCCTTCTAACTTCTAATTTTTTCGGCAACCCCTCTTTAGCGATGAAAGTTGTGGGTATAACCGGAACAAATGGCAAAACTACCACTGCAACTTTACTCTACCGGCTATTCAGAGAACTTGGGCATAAAGCCGGATTATTTTCAACTGTATGTAATTATATTGATGACCAACAGATTGCAGCAACTCATACTACTCCTGATTCTTTGGAAATTCAGCAGTTGATGGCAGCCATGGTGACCGCCGGATGCACTTATTGTTTTATGGAGGTGAGTTCCCATGCTATCGATCAGGAACGGATCGCAGGAATAGACTTCGATGGAGGGGTATTCTCAAATCTTACCCACGACCATCTGGATTATCATAAAACATTTGCAGAATATCGAAATGCCAAGAAAAAATTCTTTGATCATCTAAAATCTGAAGCGTTTGCAATCACCAATATCGATGATAAAAACGGGCTGTTTATGCTTCAGAATACCTCTGCCCGGAAGTTGACCTATGCCTCAAAAACATTGGCTGACTTTAAAGTGAAGGTTATTGAGAGTCATTTTGATGGCATGTTGATTAGCCTCGATGGAACAGAGGTCTGGACCCATTTTGTAGGGAACTTTAATGCCAGCAACCTGCTCGCAGTCTATAGTACTGCCCTCTCTCTGGGTGCCGAAAGGGAAGAGGTACTGCGAATCATCAGTTTGCTGAAACCGGTGGATGGGAGGTTCGAAACCTTCAAATCACCAACCGGGATTTTTGCCGTGGTGGATTATGCCCATACTCCCGATGCGATAAAAAATGTACTCTCAGCAATCAATGAGGTGAGGTCAGGAAACGAAACACTGTTTACTGTTGTTGGAGCCGGTGGAGACCGTGATAAAACGAAACGTCCCGAAATGGCCTTTGAAGCAGCAAAAGCAAGCAATAAAGTCATTCTTACTTCCGATAATCCACGGTCAGAAGATCCGGAAGTGATTATCTCTGAAATGGTTAAAGGTGTGCCGGCAGATAAGGCTGCCAATGTTGTGACAATCACAAACCGGAAAGAGGCGATTCGAACCGCCTGTATGATGGCAAGACCTGGGGATATCATTCTGATAGCGGGTAAAGGGCACGAAGATTATCAGGAGATTAAAGGGGTGAAACATCATTTCGATGACCGCGAGATTGTCCGTGAAATATTTAATGTTACCAATCAAAATTAACTGCAATGCTGATTCCATTTTTTAAATACCTAGAATCAATTGATTTTCCCGGTGCACAGATGTTCAATTACATCATGTTCCGGTCAGCAATGGCAGTTATCTTAGCTTTGCTTTTTGCCACAATCATCGGGAAAAAAGTAATTTATATGCTTCAGAAGCAGCAGATTGGCGAAGAGATCAGAGATCTTGGCCTTGATGGACAAATGCAGAAAAAAGGGACGCCAACCATGGGTGGAATTATTATCATTGTTTCGATTCTGCTCCCCACCCTGCTTTTCGCAAAATTGGAGAATACCTATATCCTGCTGATGATCATTACTACCGTTTGGTTGGGAATCATTGGATTTGCGGATGATTACATCAAAGTATTTCAGAAGGATAAGGAAGGACTTGCCGGGAAATTCAAGATTATCGGACAAATCTCTCTCGGTGTGATCGTTGCTGCAACACTTTACTTCAGCGATGAGGTCTCAATCCGCGAAAAAATGTACGACGCCCGTGGCAGAGCAAAAACGGAGGTGGGGTATAACAGCGAAACCGGGAAAAGGGAAATACGGCAAATGACTATTCAGCTGAAATCGACTAAAACAACCATTCCCTTTATCAAAAATCATGAATTTGATTATAAATGGTTGCTGTGGTTCCTCGGAGAAGCGGCAGACAAATGGGCCTGGCTGCTTTACGCGATAATTTCCATATTCATCATCACTGCGGTCTCAAATGGTGCAAATCTTACAGACGGTTTAGATGGACTTGCTACAGGCGCCTCGGCTATCAGCGGGGCGACACTCGGAGTGTTTGCCTATCTAGGGGGTAATATCATTTATTCTGGCTATCTGAACATTATGTATATTCCATACAGTGGGGAACTCACGGTTTTCATGTCTGCTTTTATTGGAGCCTGCATTGGTTTCATGTGGTATAACTCCTATCCGGCACAAGTCTTTATGGGGGATACTGGAAGTCTGACGTTGGGAGGAATTCTGGCTGTTTTTGGCATAATTATCCGAAAAGAATTTCTGATACCTCTGCTTTGCGGAATATTTCTGATCGAGAATTTATCGGTAGTCCTCCAGGTGGGGTGGTTTAAGTATACCAGGCGAAGATACGGGGAAGGGCGCCGAATCTTTTTGATGGCTCCCTTACATCACCATTTTCAGAAAAAAGGGTTTCCCGAGCCAAAAATTGTTACACGGTTCTGGATTGTGGGGATCATTCTCGCGGTTTTAACAATTGCCACACTCAAAATGCGATAATGATGCAAAAAGAAAAACTTGTCATATTAGGTGGAGGAGAAAGCGGTGTAGGCGCTGCAATTCTGGGTGCTCAAAAAGGATTTGAGGTATTTCTCTCCGATTTTGGTGAGGTCAGTGATGAATTTCAACTTACGTTACAACAACACCGCATTAAATACGAACAACACAGCCATTCTGAAGGATTAATTCTTGATGCCAATCTTGTCGTAAAAAGTCCGGGAATACCCGAAAAAGCGCCGATAGTTATCAAACTCCGGGAGAAAAATATTCCGGTAATCTCTGAAATCGAATTCGCCGGGCGTTATACCTCAGCCAAAACGATCTGTATTACCGGAAGCAACGGAAAAACTACCACTACTCTGCTCACTTACGAATTGCTCAAAAGAGCCGGATTAAATGTAGGGTTGGCCGGTAATGTTGGGAAAAGCTTTGCCTTACAGGTGGCTGAAGAGAACTTCGATTATTATGTGATCGAATTATCGAGTTACCAGCTCGACGGAATGTTTGACTTCAGGGCAGATATTGCGGTCTTACTGAATATTACTCCTGATCATCTCGACAGGTATGAATATAAAATGCAAAACTACGTTGATTCTAAAATGAGAATCCTCCAGAATCAAACAGCCCGGGACTGGTTTGTCTACTGTGCCGATGATCCGGTCACAGTTAATGAAGTTGAAAAACGGATCATTAATGCCACCAAAGTCCCGTTTTCCATCAACCGGGAATTGCAGGAGGGGGGATGGATTGAAAATGAAACAATGAAATTAAATGTAAACAATAAAACTTTCGATATGACAATTTACGATTTAGCGCTACAAGGTAAACATAACCTGTACAACTCCATGGCTGCCGGGATTTCAGGTAGTATTTTAAATTTACGAAAAGAGGGTATCCGGGAGTGTCTCAGTGATTTTCAGGGTGTGGAACACCGACTGGAAAGGTTCCTGCGGGTGCATAACATCGAATTTATCAACGATTCAAAAGCGACTAACATCAATTCGGTATGGTATGCCCTCGAGAGCATGCAAACCCCTGTCGTGTGGATTGTAGGTGGCATTGACAAAGGAAATGATTATTCAATGTTGTTTGATCTGGTAAAGGAGAAAGTGAAAGCAATTGTTTGCCTGGGAAAAGACAACCAAAAAATCATATCTGCATTTGAAGGTATCGTTAAAGAAATCGTGGATACCAAAAGCATGGAAGAGGCGGTAAGAAGTGCCTATTTTCTCGCCGAGAAAGGTGATGCGGTTCTCCTCTCACCGGCATGTGCCAGTTTTGATCTTTTCAAAAACTATGAAGATCGCGGACGACAATTTAAGGACGCGGTAAGGAATCTGTAGGAAGTGAAAAATTTAAAGTGAAAAATGCAAAGTGAAAAGCCTTATTTCCTTGATTTGTAATTTTGCATTTTGCAATCTGAATTTTGAATTGGCATTTTATTTGATTGGAATATAGCATATTACGATATTAGTATTAATTCATGGATACCGGGGAGTTTAAAAAATACATCAAAGGTGACAAGATCATCTGGGTTGTCCTGGTGGCGCTGACGTGTCTTTCACTGCTAGTGGTCTACAGTTCCACCGGGGCATTGGCCTACCGCCAGGAAGGGGGAAACACTTCCCACTATATCCTGCGTCAGTTGATGTTTCAGGGTTTCGGATACGGTGCGGTCATTTTCATGCTGAATTATATCCCGGTAAGTTTGTACAACAGAATTGCCAATGGCGCTTTCTTCTTCGCCATTCTTGTAGTTTTTGCAGGATTGCTGTTTGGACGTGGCGGTGAGGGTACCGGCAGGACCCTTCCTTTGGGATTTGCGAGCTTCCAACCGGCCGAATTGGCAAAAGTTGCTGTAATAATGTGGGTTGGACGACTGTTGGCAAATGGACAGAAGGATCCAAGGCTATTAAATCTCTCTGCATTAAAGATAATTTTGGGAATAGCCATACTTTGCGCATTAATCTCTATGGCTAATTTTTCGTCGGCGGTATTGCTTTTTGGAACAACCCTTATCATGATGTTTGTGGGTCGGGTTCACTGGAAATTTCTGATATCGGTACTGGGTGCCGGTTTGGCTTTTGTGATAGTGATCTACTTTGCTGCACCACTTCTTCCCAATGTAGGGCGTCTTCAGACCGTAAGAAACCGGATTGACCGTCATATTCATGGCGGAGAGAAACTATCCGAAAAGGGGCTTACCCAGGACGACTTTGCCATGATCGCCATTAATCGTGGCGGTATAGCCGGAGTAGGTGCAGGTAAAAGCAAAATCAGCAATTTTATGCCCGCAGCATACAATGACTTTATTTATTCCATTATTATTGAAGAATACGGTTTGATTGGGGGGATTGTTGTTCCGCTCCTCTACCTTATTTTTCTCACTCGTGGCGGTATAATTATCCGGAAAGCCAAAAGAGCATTTCCAATCTTTCTGGCCACCGGAGCTGTTACTGTCATCATACTGCAAGCCATAATTAATATGGCTGTTTCATCCGGAGCTATTCCCGTCACCGGGCAGCCACTCCCCTGGATCAGTTGGGGAGGAACCTCCCAATTATTTACCGCATTTACATTTGGCCTGTTACTGAGTGTCAGTTCAGAGACCGATGAGGAAACTCAGGCTGAGGTTGAGCAGAATTTTAGTCCGGATGGGGTGTTGCCCGATGAAGATATTTTATTGTCAAAAAATTGAGATATGGGGAATCTGAAATTCATCGTTAGCGGAGGTGGAACAGGGGGACATATCTTCCCGGCTTTGTCAATTGCAGACGGCCTTCGCAACCGATTCCCCGATTGCGAAATACTTTTTGTAGGTGCCGAAGGGAAAATGGAAATGGAGAAAGTTCCTGCCGCAGGTTATCGGATCGTTGGACTGCCTGTCGCCGGATTTCACCGCGGTGAAATATGGCGGAATCTCGCTTTCATCCCTAAACTGATCCAATCGATGCTCAAGGCAAAAAGGGTAGTAAAAGACTTTCGACCAGATGCAGTAATCGGAGTGGGAGGATACGCCAGTGGCCCTGTTTTGCGCGTCGCCGAAAAGCTGGGTATTCCAACGGTACTTCAGGAACAAAACTCCTTTGCAGGAGTTACCAATAAAATTCTGGGTCGGAAAGCAAATAAGATTTGCGTTGCCTATGACAAAATGGAACGATTCTTTCCCGAGGCGAAAATAGTATTTACCGGAAACCCGATCAGACAGGGATTAGGATCGATTATCCCCAAATCATCCGAAGCCAAAGAATATTTTAAGGTTACCTCCGACCAACCGGTAATCCTGATCGTTGGAGGAAGTTTGGGTGCGCGGGTACTGAATCAAAGTGTGATGGCAAATCTCGAAGCAATCCGTAAGTCGGATGCGCTGATTATCTGGCAGACAGGTAAATACTATTATAAGGATATTCAGGTCAGCCTTTTGAATAACCCCGTTCCCAATATCCGACTCATGGAGTTTATTCCCAGGATGGATCTCGCTTATTCGATGGCCGACCTTGTGATTTCAAGGGCAGGAGCCGGAACAATTTCTGAGCTTTGTGCTGTCGGAGCAGCAGCTATCCTTGTGCCATCACCGAATGTTTCAGAGGATCACCAGACTTTCAATGCTATGTCACTGGTGGAAAAGGGGGCAGCACTATTGATAAAAGATACCGTTTCAGTGAAAGAGTTGATTCCCGCTGCATTACTTTTACTCGAAAACAGGGAAAAATGTGTGGACCTTTCAAAAAATATAAAAAAACTGGCAACTCCCAATGCGACTGCAGATATTGTTGAGGTAATTGCCACTTTAATAAATGACTGATAATGATTGAAATTGAAAAAATAAAACGGGTGTATCTGCTCGGTATCGGCGGCATAGGGATGAGTGCACTGGCACGCTATTTTAATTTTATCGGGAAAAAAGTGGACGGGTATGACAAAACACCCTCTTCGCTTACCCTGGATCTTGAAAAGGAGGGAATCGCCATTCATTATACCGATGATTTGCAACAGGTTCCGGGCCTGGCTGAAAAGGATACGACGGTCGTCATTTACACACCTGCAGTACCGGTAGAGTTCTCCGAATTCGTTTATTTTCAGGAAAATGGTTTTGCAGTTTATAAACGATCTGCCGTTCTTGGTCTGCTTACCTCCGGAAAACGGTGCATCGCCATTGCCGGAACTCATGGTAAAACATCGGTGACCACCATGACTGCCCATCTGCTTAAACAATCACATGTCGACTGTTCCGCCTTTATGGGTGGAATCTCCAAAAATTACGGAACTAACCTTCTGTTACCTGAAAATAAAAGTCAATATATTGTTGTAGAAGCGGATGAATTTGACCGGTCGTTTCTTCAATTGTACCCTGAATTGGCTGTAATTACCTGGATGGATGCTGACCATCTTGATATTTATGGGGATCATGAAAACATGATAAAGGCATTTGCCAAATTTATTTCCCAAATTCAAGATGGGGGTGCATTAGTATACAGAAAAGGTTTGAATATAGATAATCTATGGAATGATAAGATCCGATACTTTACCTATTCGGTCAGTGAAGAGGCCGATTTCCAGGTTTTGCAGCTCAGGATTATTGAGGGAGCTTACTATTTTAATTTAAAAACCCCATTCGGGGGAATCAGTGATTTATGTCTTACCTACCCGGGATTAATGAATGTCGAAAATGCTGTTGCAGCCTGCGCAATGGCTTTGATGGGCGGAGTAACCAGTGAAGAAATTCGCTTGGCGTTGTCTTCCTATACCGGCGTTGTCCGCCGTTTTGATGTGCGATATTCCGGAAAGAAAACGATATATATTGACGATTATGCCCATCATCCCAGGGAGCTCGAAGCTACTATCAAATCAGTCAGGGAACTCTATCCGGGCAAACAGGTGACCGGAATATTTCAGCCTCATCTTTTCTCCCGGACCAAGGACTTTGCATCTGAATTTGCTGCTGCTCTTGATCTGCTTGATAATGCCTTAATCATGGAGATCTATCCTGCACGTGAATTGCCCATGGAAGGTGTTGATTCAGGCATTATTCTGAATAAAATGAAGGTCGCAAACCGCTTCCGGTGTAAAAGAGAGGACTTCCCGATAATTCTTAAAAACTATCATTCGGATATTCTCCTGACACTTGGAGCCGGTGATATCGACAGATTGGTGGAACCAATCGTTGCTTACCTGAAAGAAAATGA
>Ga0316221_1000669_pt1 | contig 41593 bp, 56 predicted proteins | sample TBH18007metaG_FD_206003 | JGI IMG/M metagenome (GOLD analysis project Ga0316221, IMG submission 206003) | Freshwater microbial communities from Trout Bog Lake, Wisconsin, USA - TBH18007 | ecosystem: Environmental > Aquatic > Freshwater > Lake > Hypolimnion/Profundal zone | place: USA: Wisconsin... | reverse complement strand
TGACCGCTTCTAGAAGCAACGTCATACAGGGTAGCCAATTCTTTACCAATCTTGGTGTTAGGCCCGTAATTACCAAAAGACCACCCAGACTTCATCGCTTCTTCGCTAACGTCGTTAGCTTCTTCAGGCCCCAAAGCTCGAACCTTGCGGTAGTTACCGCTATTGCGGATTATCTTGTGGGCTTCGCCCATGGCCTTACGGGTAGCTTGCGTACCGTACTCAGCACCAAGATAGGGGAACACAATCATAGGCAAGTTCGACAAGGCGATGAGCCCGGAAGACACGTTAAACCCAAGCGTACCGCCAAACAGAGCCGACTTGATAATACCCGATACATTCTTCGGGGACGGGTTAAAGATAGCGCTAGCGTGCTTTTCGAACTCATTTAGGTAAGCAGCCTGCAGAGAGTTGTCTTTAGGTAGCACGGATTCCTGCGTTATTTCTCCCGTATTGGGGTCTCGCACTTCATCCATTCCTTTACCCAGCATAGCTGTGTAGTCGCGCATGTCATCCAGAGCTTTACTAAGCTTAGGCTTGAACTTCAGGTTAGCAATCTGCCGTGCGCTGCTACGGGTCTTGCGCTCAAATACATCGACCATGTCTTCTAGATGACCGGGGGTATTCTTACGTTTCTGAAGGTTCTTAACGAAAGCCGTTTCTGGCAAAGCATTGATGACCATCTGCATGATGTCATGCTCGATATCGTTAAAACGCTGGACGTTGTCTTGATAGGCCTCTTCAGATTCCCCTGCCTTGCGAGCAGGTTTTTTGCTTTCGATGATTCCCAAAATCTCGTTAATGGTAGACCCCGGAGACATCCTTCGGTAATCGATCTGGTTAATGTTCGAATAAACACGCACCTGCTTCACAGCCGAGTTGTACGCAGCCTGCTTAGCTTCGTTCTGAGGCATACCTCTTCCGAGGTTCTTCTTTAGTTCGTGTGCATACACTTTGTTTTTAAGGTCAGTCTCCACCTTACTTCTTGAAAGAGGATCCTTAAATGCCGTAACGAAAGATTCGTATGCACCGTACTCGTTAGGAACTTCTGCAGCAAGCCAATGATCGCCTTCACGACCCAAAGAGAAATAGGGATGGATAACCCCAGCTTCAGCCAAACGGGTGAGCAGATTCTTCTTAAGGAAGATCTTGGTGTCATGGTCCAGATGCTCGGCTTCGTCAATACGGTTGCAGATTGAGTCCTTGAACTCCTTGAGCATAGCTTGGTTGGTGTTCCGCATGGACTTGTATAGATCCTTCCAAGACTCTCTAAGCTGGCTGTACATACGGCGCACTTCTTCAGCTTTCTGCTTAGTCTTGATATCCGGATCCTTTACGGCGAAAGACCGTTCTTCTTCAGGCTTACTCTTGTTGTGAGCTTTGATGGCTTCTTTACGCGCTTCTGCGCTATCGAAGTACTGGTACTTCATACCCTTTTCAGTACCGTCCGGGTTGAACTCCAAATAACCCATAGAGAACTTAGTAGCCCTATCCATGGACTCAGCATCCGTAGGGTCAACACCATACTTAGTGCTTTCTGCAGCCAGCTTGTTGAATAGATTCTGTTGCTTAGGAGCATCCTTACGTGCCTTCCGGAGCTTGGCCATGTTTACGTCAACAGCCTTGTCTAACAGCCCGTGCAGATAACCGTCTTGGTCTCTGATAACAGAATGGTAGGCTTCAGCCATACCCGGAGGGAAAGCGCCTTTCGCTACGTCACTAAGAGCATGAGTAGGAAGCATACTAAGTATGCCGCTACGAACAGCACCCGTAGCACCATGGATGGCCGAACTTAACGCCGATGCTTGGCTAGCGCCGAACGGATTCACCTTATCTATAAACGCATCTACACCCTGCACCGTCTGGAACGGAGCGTTAGGAGAGGAGAAATTAGAAGGAAGCTGTAATGTTTGTGACCCTACTATTTTTTGCTCAGCATCAGTTAACCCTACTTCACCCGCTTCGGCTGTGCGCTGCATAGAAGCTTCGGATAATCCAAACGCTGCGTCTAAAGCCGTATTCAGATCTTTCCCACGAATACCAATTTTATTTAGGTAATGCTTTACCACATTGACCAATCTATCCCACAAAGACTGGTTCTTATTGAATTCAATAGATTTCAAGTAATCTTGGAATTCTGGATTGGTTTCCGCCTCAGCAAGGAACTCCATAGGAGTTGAAAGTCCGTAATAAGAAGTCTTACCATCTGCTTTGGCTTGCTTGACCACTTTAGTGTGTAGCATATCTAAGGATTGTCTCAGATCCCTATCCTGCGTGTACCCTTTTACTGTAGCGGCATGGACAGCTTCATGGAACACAGCATGCCAACCGCCGCCATCATGAATTTCGATAGAGCCACTTTTAGCGTTAAATTTACCCTGCTCTCCCGGTTCGCCTTGTGTGTACGATATGGGAGTTGATGCTACATGCGGTATCTTAGTGAGTCTTTCAGCGAGAGATTTGTACGCGCTATCTGGCACTGTATCCAGATGATGCTGAATTGCTTCTCCTACCGTAGTGGGTTTAACTTTCTGGTCCGCAAGTGACCTCTGAGTAAGGAACTTTTTAACCTGAGCGAATCCGGTTTGATCTGTATCTCTAGCCGGAATTGTAGGTGGCTCCGGAGCTGTTTCTACAGGCGTAGCTTTCTGTTCTGGGGGTGTCAGTGCACCCGGCTGTGACGGAGTTCCTCCGATAGGCCCACTAGGTACAGGTTGAGTAGGTGCCACTCCTCCGGTTTCAGATACCCCAGTTCCTTCGGTGGGTACACTTGGTTCGGGTTGGCTAGGTACTCCAGTGCTTTCTCCAGATCCTCCAATGGGAGCTCTAGCTGCAGGGGCGAGTCCGGATTTGTTGAATTGGAATTCCTCACCGCGTGGGATTGTGAATCCTTCTTGAGTTGCATAGGGCATAAGCCCGCGGACAACCTCTTCGACACCAGTCTTGGTTGACTTTGCGAGGACTGAATTGGCACGTACCTTGGAAACGATGTTCTTAACGTCTTTGAGCTGTGCGGGGTCGGATATGTCTTTCCCAAGGAGTTGTTTGAAATAAGGTGACCTAGGATTAAGTCCAGTAGCTTTAAGCCTATCCGCGTCAATAACAGTACTAGCACCTCTAGGGCGCTCTGCAGGGCCGACGTCAATCTGTCCAAGGTAACCTTCTCCCGGTTGTGGACCCGGTGCCACAGGGGGCTGCGCCAAGTCTTCTGCAAACATATCGGACTGCTTGAGGCCCGCTTTAGTCCCTTCCCTACGCAGCTGCGCCGCTCTTAGAGCTTCCCTATTAGAAGCCAACCAGTTCTGAGTGGCAAAAGCTTTTTCGGGATCGTACTGGTCACGGAACGCTTGTTCCTGTTGCTGTCTCTGATAAGCATCGGCTTCTTCTTGCGAAGAAAAAGTAGGACCACCTTGGGTGCCGTAATAATCTGTGGGTACGGGCGGTGCAGGCAGCAAACCAAATTTGGTTTCTTTATATTCCGGAGGTTGCCATGAAGGTTGTCCATCCAGCGGTTGCTCTTGCTGTTCTTGCTGCCCCTGCGGTTGCTCTTGCTGATTTAGAAGCTGTTCTCTACGATCGATTTCGGCTTGACGCGCATCTTTAATACGCCCTGCTTGAATAGCTGCACCGGGAGTGCTGACGGCACCGCCTCCAATGGCACCCCGAACAATAGACTCCCCTACGTTATCTAGTAGGTCTTTATGTGCACCAGCGTAGTTAGACGCAAGGTTATCAATAGTCTGCTGTGCGCCTTCTGTGAGTCCCTCACCTGCAGCGTCTTTAGCTACTTCAGTAGCAAACGCTCTTTTCCAAGTAGTAGGGAATACGTTAGAGTCTTTGATAAGCCCAAAGGCAAGTCGGCTTTTTCCAGCCGAGGATAACTGATTAAGTACATGACCCGGAACAATCGTATCTAGTATAGACTTAACGCCACCAAAGGCAGCGGCTACGCCGGGATGCAGTTGTCCAGTATCACTGTAAATCTGTTCGTAGGTTTCCGGAACATTAAGAGCAGCGGCACCTGCGCCAAGCCCAGCGGTCATACCCGCTTCAGCGCCTTTAAGGCCGGCCATACCTAGACGTTTTTCAGCTAAGTTAGCGGCATACGCTTCTGCTGCCTCCCCCGTTAATCCCGCTTCCGCGGCTCGTGCTAATGCCGCTTCCTCAAGACCTTTAGAGGCCAATGATTTTGCGAGCATACCCCCGCCAATACGCCCAGCAATACCGGGACCAAGCATGGTTGGTATGTTGTAGGCCTGTTCACTTACGGCCTCAGTTGCATACTTGGGGATATCGCTAATGTCACGAATATCGTGGAAGGACTTAAAAGCAGTCGGGTGAGCTTCTTCCATCTCCCGCATGCGGGTCTGGTACTCATCCATCTTACGCTTAGCGTAATCGTCATAACCAAGCGCTTTAGCTCCCATAGAAGGGAGTAGCTCTAAACCAGCGCCTTTAACCTGCTCTAAGCTTCTAGCCGCGCCCTGCTTCGCAATATACGATGCAGGAAAATCCCTAACGTCTATATCCGGTTCTTCTTGCTTACCTTTACCGATCAGCGAATTTGCATCGCGTAGGATCTCATCATCCGACATGGTGTCGGGGTAGTTTTTCCGTCCATATCCGGGGATGTCTATGTAAGCCATTAGTCTTTAATCCAAAGAGTACTGAGAAGGATCGAATGAAGTTGACCGTCGGTTAGATTGATAAGCCTCGTTTAAATCATTAACGTACATAGATTTGTTTGTCGCATCTAATTGTGCTTTGGCTTTCTGGTAGGAAGGGTTACTAGGATCCTTAATCTCAGTCAAAGCATCTTGATAGATTTTGGGTAGTTTATTAAATCCGGGTGTACCTGTGGGATCGCCAGTATACTTATCTTTTATCTTTTGTTGGGTAGTAGCACCTATATAACCTTTACCACCCGATCCACCTGCACCTGCAGCTTGTAGTTTAGCTTGCTGCAACGCTAGTTTGGCAGGTATAGCCGCGGTTTGAGCTCTGTTTTCCATTGCACCAGAGCGTGCCAGATCTGCTTGAGCCTCGAACAGACCCTTATGGGCATCGTAGTAGTCCTTGGTAATGCCAAGCTGGGTCAAAGTGTTGTCGAGATCCTGACCTTTGAGGCCCATATCTACTACTTGCTTAACGCGCTGCTGCTTACCTGCATCGAGCTGTTCGATACCCTTTTGATAGGCATCCACGCCCTGCATTGCGCCTTCACCAACATTAACACCGAAGAACGGAGATCTGCCGCCCATGATGCCCAGACCGGCTCTAAGCAAAGCCATATTCTGAACTTGCTTCAACTTATCAGTATCGTCCGCGCCTTGGCCAAGGATCATATTACGTAGGTCTTCTCTGCCCGCACGCTGTTGCTGCATCAATTTATCGAAGTCCATCCCACCCGTAGTAGGAGCAGCTTGCGCAGGAGTCGTATCTGCCGGCAATCCTTGCGGTAAGTTTATAGCAGGAGCAGCCCTAATACCCTGCGGCTGTGCAGTTCTATTTATATCACTTGCGCTCAAAGTAGGTGTAGGCGGAGCTTGTGGAGCTGGTGTAGTTTGTGGAGGTGTAGCACCTCCTGATTTATCCCCACCCATAACCAAGTTATAAGCTTTATCTTGTATGTAATTAGAAGCAGGGCCAGATACGTTTTGATGCCACCAGTCAGAAGCCTGATCTAGCATAGATGGCCCTTGCTGAGACTGCGCAGCTAATTCACGAGCCTTAGACGGAGAGGGTTGCGTAGTACTGTAATACCCTTTTTTGTTAGCCTCTAAAGCAGCCTGTCTAGCTTTGTATTCATCAGAGTAACCGCCCGGAGGTGTGTTCATCCAATCAGCTATCGCTGAAGGGTCTATACCGAATGATGGATCATTGACAAATTTTTCATTAGGGTTTGATCTAACCTGAGAGCCATCTTCACCGCTAAACGCAACGATGCCGCCGCTGGCGAAAGAGTCTGGGAGGTTGCTCTGTGCTGAGTCAATACCACGAGAGGGAGCAGGCCGCTGGCGATCGGTCGCCGGAAGGGTGGGCGCGGGGGGTTCTTCCGGACGAGTTACCTGATCCGCAGCCTGCATAACTTGTTCCCCAATAGGGGGTTGATTCTGGCTCTGTTGCCCTTGTAGAGCAGCCATAGCCTCTTGTCTTTCTTTAGTTTTCTGCTGGATAAGCGGGATGCCTATGTAGGACGGCAGTGATCCATCCTGTACAGATTTCTGAAGCTGAGCGATGCTTAACTTCTGGGCATTAGCCATATCACTTAGTGCATCACCGATCATACAGCCTCCATCCGAGTGCCAACCATGTCGTAATTAACGTACTTGTATCCGTTATCGAGTACACCCACTGCATCCGGAATAACCCGCTCAACTTCCTGAGCCATAACACCGCGGTACCTAATTGAAGGATCGCCAAACTCAGGCTTGTAGTTAAACTCGAATAGAGTAATACCGTTCTTCAACCGGCCAACCGGTTGAATGTTCTGCTTTGTGCGTACATCAGACATCGCATTTGAAAGACCCAGACCTGCAATACCAAGACCCGCTGTTGTAGACGCAGCGTTAGGAGCAGCCGTGTAATTCTGCGAAGTCGTAGACGATACCGGCAAGCCGTGAAGAAGATCGCTAAGGAACGAATACTGCTGGTACGGGTACTGCTGTGCAGTAGAGTAATCAGTCATAGCCTGATTAATAATGTTCTGCTGCTGTTGCTGCTGAGTTCCACCGGTCTGAGCCTGCAGTCCGTAAATCCCTTCTTGAGCCGTAAGTGCGTTCTGCCCGATATTTGCAAGGTTAGTAGCCTCAGTACCTGCCTGACCATATCCCTGAAGCCCTAGTTGCTGAGCATTGATACCCTGTCCGATACCTTGAAGACCTGTTTGAGCGCCGGCCAGACCTGTCTGAGCACCTTGGATACCAAGCCCCTGACGTTGGATGTTTTGACCTACGTTCTGAGTAAGTGCATTAACAGCGTCTGTATACGCTGAGTTGTACGCATTACCTACCAAATTAGACTGGGCGATGTTACCCGCCTGTTGGTTAAGAGCGTTGGCTAACGCCTCACGAGATCCACCGAAAGCCCCGGATGATGTAGCTGCTGATTGTTCCTGAGCGCCCTGAATACCCGTCTGCTGAGCAAGTAACTGCTGCTGCGCCGGGAGGTTGTAATCCATGAACGTGCTCATCAAGTTCTGCATCGTCGTAGGATCTTGGATCTGGTTAATCAGCTGGTTCTGTGAACCTAAAGCCTGAGCACCAACACCCGCCCCCATAGCGCCGTACCCAGCGCCTTGCGCCCCATAACCAAGAGCACCACCAGTAAGGCCCGGAGCAGCGCCGCCTGCTACACCCAATGACCCTTGAGCGGCTTGTCCAGTTATATCAGAGGCTTGACCAAACTGACCCGGAAGCTGAAGTCCTGCAATACCAGCCTGAGACTGTTGCTGAAGAGGGGTGAAACCCGCTACATCCTGACTAGCCTGACTGAGCGCTTGGTTTACTGTGCTAGGAGATTGAGCCGAAAACGGCGTGTATGGAGTAGTCCCTGTAATGTTTCCATTAGCGTCTTGTGTAAACGCCTGATTCATAGCCCCGCCAAGCATCGCTGTGGCATAAGGCTGCAAATAGGTAGGGATAGTAGTATTAGTTACCTGCGATGTAGTGTTCGAAGGTTGCGCCGAAGGTGGATTGCCACTCATAATTTAATCTCCATAAGAACGGCAACTTCACTAAAGCCGTGTTTCTTAATTAACCTAGCCATAGAAGGCCTAACGGTTCCTTGGATTTTAGTAGCGCCCTGCAGTCCGAGGACAGCACGTAATTGTAGGAAGGTATCCTTCCCTGTAATCATTTTACCGCCAATAGCGGTTATAAAGGCCACTCTGTGGTTTGGCCCGTTATCGAAAAAAACAGTAGCCGCACCCTGAATCTTATTATCAGAATCTACCGCCACAATCAAGGTCTGTTGCCCCGTGCATACAAAGGCTTTAAGCTGCTCTATAGTGTAATCCCCGTTGGAATACTTAACAGCTTCCTCGATATAGGCTTCTACCAAAGGCCAAACCTGAGCAGCGTACTGCACAGTTACAGGCTGTACTACTAGAGTCATGCGGGTAGTGCCTTAGTTGCTTTGGAATCCACAGCTACCTTACCTTTACCGGTCGTCTTGCGACGAGACTTTTGTACCCGATCCATCATATCGTATAGCTTACGCGCACCAGCATCCGAAGAACCATTACCCAGTTCTGACACGATACGCGCCGGCACCACGAACTCCCCATCCGCAAGGCGAGCAGGCTGTTTATCAGCAATAGTGGCCGGCACGGAATCTGATACTCCATCTCCCGGACCTTTAATCATACGACCACCGTCAGAATACCCACCCAGATCCGTAATGCCTCCTTCGGCAAAATGGTTAGTCTCTTCACCGGTAAGTGGGTTAGTAGTGGGCTCATAACTAGACATGGCCTGTTGAGCACTTGTCGGCATTTGGGATGGTGATGAATAGAAGTTCATCTTCTGCTGACTCATGGGGTATGCACCGCTACTCATAAAGTCCATCTTATCCGTACCAGAAGCCATCAAAGAAGGATCCGAATTCTGCAGAGAAGCAATCCCACCATCAGCATACCCTTGCGCGTAATTGAGATAGCCGGTATATCCAGCGGGTTGTTTCTGGAATGTAGAAGGATTGAACTTATACCCAACCAGCGGGTTGTATGCAGGGCCGGGAGGTGTAGCTTGAGAAGGCGAAATGCCCCTACCTAAAATACTACCCAGAACTCCACCAGCACCTACGGTCATTAACGGGTTTTTACCAAAGAATGAATTCTTAAGTGATGCCGCAGCAGTTTGTTGAGGTGTTAAAGCAGGTGCTGTTTGTGCGGCCTGTGAACCAGTCTGACTTCCAGTTGTATCCAGAACATCGTTCATGTTAGCCAAAGGGTTATACTCTTGAGCTGAAGTACCGGGAAAGCTAGATGCTATTTGTTCGCTAGTAATATCAGGAGTTAAACTACTAATTGGAGTATCGATAGCGTTAGCTACGCTACCAGCAGCAGAGGGGGTAGCAGATGCGGCAGCAGCGCCACCGCCAGCACCTATAGCGGAACCGATACCACCCGTAAGTCCTCCACCGAGAGCACCAAATAAAGCGCCCTGTCCAACATTCCCACCAGTAAGAGCGGAAGTGGCTGCGCCCATACCAGCCCCACCTAAAGCGCCAGCGCCAACGGCTCCAATTCCACCGGCTACAGCTTCGCTGGCTCCAGCTTCGAGAGCAACCCCACCAATAGCTGCAGCGATATCTACAAAACTCATGATAATTTCTCCAGAAGCTTAGTAGCCTCGATGTTTACTTTGCGGGCTAGGCGGTAGCACACCGTTATCTCTTCGCCTTCGTATATGGTTCTAGCAGCTATTGCTACTATGCGGTTGGGTTCGGCGCGGAATACACAGTTAGGATTAATGCTGTGGTTAGTATACCTTCCCATGGGCGTGCGCATAACACCTAATCTAGTCACACCAATAAAATCACCAGCGTCGTAATCCTTATCAGCAAATACACCTTTACCTTCAATCACAGAATCAGCGATGTAGTACCCGGTGTCGCCAGCCATATCGTCTGACCAAGTTCTAGGATTTTCAGAAAGGTTACGTGCCCACTTCTCGTTAGTGTTATTTTCTACAAGCACTCGCATGTAGTCCTCGCGGTCTACTTCTTCCTGAGAATCGCAAACAAGTGTAGCTTCCAGCTTTTCCACATCTTGTTCCTCGGTTGCATGCACTGTGATCCATTCGACATCGTCGTGAGCGTAGACCGCCCTCCGGGTACCCGGCTTTGTGATAAATACTGATGGAGCCACAACTTCTGTCTTAACACCTTTCTCATCTACTACAGTGCAACTACCTTTAAGAGCGATCGTGATGTGTTCCGTCTTATGCACCTTAGTTAAAACCGCTGTACCACCGGGTACAAAAATACGACGCCCGTACAGTCCGGGCGTATGGTAATGCTCAAGTGGCGGATCTATTTGTTTGACCTGACCCGATGTGATGGAGTCGGCCATAGCCGCCTTGAACTCTTTCAACGTAACTCTAGGTTTTTCAACGGAATTCATAGTGGAATCCTATCACATTACATCGCTGATACGAAGCTAGCTGTAAGCACTACCGAGGGTGCGCCCGGACTGATAAAAGGCGTTGTAATCGCCGGAAGGTAGTTAAGCTGAACCTGAGTAGAATTGGTAGACCAATACATTTCTAAGTAGTCGGTAGGCAACATCTTTATGAAGAAATTAGCCGCTGCGACCTGATAACCCGGCTGACCCCCGTGGGTACTAACCACTGAAAACACACTAGCGCTGTTGGCGACAGGGACACCATTCTTCCTAAAATAAATGTCTACGTCATGGGTCTGCGTATCTGAATTCGTAGTCTGCACACTAAACGCAAAGTTGTATATACCAGCGTACTGCACCGTTATATCGTTGGCCGCGTTAAGACTCACCCCGTTGGAGAAATCAGTGCTGTTAAGATTGACATGCTGCGGAGTGTTAGCAGCGACGGCGGTCTGGGTAACTGTGCTACTAAAAGCACCATAAGGAAACCCTAAGTAAATAGCACTGGCTCCCGTAGAGAATGTCTGAGTAAAAGCATCTATCTGGTTGAAGTACAACCTAAGCACGTTGTTAAGCTGGTCTGAAAACTGTTGGCTGTACTCTACCGGAGGGATAGGTAAGTTAGGTGCTTTAGTATCTTTAAGAGATAACAGCTTTTGCTGGGTAATATTTGAAGTCATGATTACCTTCTGCCATCAGGGCGCACGCTAATGCGGGGAGTTCCAAGCTGCCATGCCGCTCCTATGCTATTAGATTCAATCCTGAAACACATCTGACGACCACGAAGTCGCGTGTAAACCTGCCCAGTGAATTGCTGAACTTGGTATTCAGATACGTTAGTGTAGTTCTGAGCGCTGATAACTTGAGGAGTATCTGCCACACCGTACGGTGTACCTGAGTTGTATCTTGGCGTAATAGTCATCGTCACATAGGGATTGTTGACCGTAGACCCATTGAAATTAATATCTGGGAGGATGCGCCATACGAACCCGAAGTTGTGACCGTCACCTATGTCAAAGTCAGAAGACTGAGCGTAAGCGTAGATCGGATACGTAGTAGACGTAGCGTTATCATCCGTACCTGATTCGTGGTATAGAAGCCTGTTATTGTAATCAGCAGCTACGGGATATGGCAGCATACCAGATTGAATCCAAGCCGATCGTCCATTAAGTGCATCGAAGTTACCCGTTACCGGGTTGTAAGTACTCCACGTACCGTAGTACCAGACTCTATCCAAGTAGTTATATACGACGTATTTGTCTACAACGGTGCCACCGCTGTTTTTACTTATGTAACACCACCAAATTTCGTTAAATCCGTTATTGGTTCCGGAAAAAACTTGGTAGGCTTGGTCGTAGTTGATATCTTCAAAAATGTATTGCTTTAAAGTACACGGCAGCACTTCCACTCTACCGGTGTAGATATAGAACCGGTCACGCCCCATCCAGTACGTAGCGTTGTTAACCGTAATCGGAGAGTTGGGAGACATGCAGGTAATATTGTCCATAAGGATCTGAAAGCCCCAAACGTAGGGCGCACCTACATACTGCATTGAATACAGCGCGGTGTCAGTCCAGATAAGAATTTCTTGCCTAGTAGCTCTTGAGCACAGGATGTATGACCCGTTAGTTAGCTGATATTCACCAGATTGGTTGGTGATAATTGGGATCCATTGGTAGGGGTTTGCCTGATCTGACCATCTAACCAGCAACGGATTAAACTCAGTTCCCGCATTATTGGGGTTGTAAGAGTTAGATCCGAACGCAAGAACAAATTCCTGAATGGCCGAAGTGATGACCTGATAAGTAGCTACAGGAGCAAAAGCCCCAGCGTAGGAAAATGAATAGTTACCCGAACTGGCTGATGTGGTTGTTTTTGTAATTGGTACAGTGGTAGACCCAGTCACATACGATGAAGACACCTGCGTATTGGCAGGAAGTCCAGTGCCGGTTATAACCATGTACGGATAGACGTTAGGCGCTGCAGTAGAAGATACCGTGATGGAAGTAGCTCCTGATCCGAACGTGGATGCGTCCGTGAGTGCTGTCGTAGTGTTAGCCAAAGCTGTTATGGACTGTGACCTTGTAGATACCCCACTTGAATCAGCCCAATAGAAAATAGGACCACCGCGAGGTGATATAACTAAGTCAGTACCAAAGTTGTCGTTAGACCACAGACGCAGCTGTTCCCCGATACCAGTCGCATAGGAAGAGCCCCAAGTACCACGAGACCAAGGGCCAGCGCCCCATCCAGTACCTACGCTATACACGTTAAGGCCTATGGGGTATTCGTATTGAGCAGTTACCGTACCACCACCTGTAGTCGTAGATGTAGCGTTAGAAGCCGCTTGTATGGTGTACTGCGTAGAAGATACAGAACTAGCTACCTGATATTCCCCAGATATAGTCAAACCGCCTACAGCGGTGCCACCTGAAAAAATTACAAAATCACCCACATTAGGGGTGTATGTACCATCAGTTACAGTTACGATAGGGCTACCATTGTTGGTAGCAAAAGGATTTGTCAGGGTCGAAGTCTGGGTGATTGGCGTTATATCGTTGTACGTACCGCCAGAAAATATATAGTACTTAGTATTAGTACCTACACCTAGATAAGAAGCGCCGGCTCCTAGATCCCCAGCCAACCAAGACCACAGCGATCGGCACACTCCGTTATAGGTTGCAGACACAACTTGACTCCACCCACCTATCTTTTCTGGGAAACCAGAACGAAACCTAATCTTATCGCCATAACTCCAACCGCCCTCGTTCGAATAGTCGGTTCCTTCGAGATTTAAACCCGGACGAAATTGAAGTTTTTGAAGTTGCACGGTGTGCTCCTATTAAGGGAGTTTAGCTAGTTGCATATGCATCCCATCTTTTTTCTTCCAAGTGCCACCCCAGTCGAACCCAGCATCAGTAAAACATTTGACCAATTCAGGGGACATAGTGGGTTCTTTTCCGAAACCGTTCCATGCAGCGTTGACATCGATCGCCAGTCCCCAAGAATGCAGGGACATGGTAGCACCCCCACGTTTTTTACGAATGTTAAAGCATCCGTCCCAAGTTTTGACCTGATTAGCAAGTCCACGGGAGTTAATATTACTAAATGCTTGATTTAGTGCAGGTACGATGTCCTTATTGCAGTAGATTTTCTTAGGAATGGCCCCATGCTCCAGATTAGAAGGTACATCCCACACCTGCATGAATTTGAGTTCGTTCTTTTCCGGATCACCATATCGAGCTAGACAGTCTTTAGAAGTGAGCATTTCAGTCGTTTCCAATGAGTCTTAGTTGAGTAGCTGCTAGCATAACCTGCTGACTAGACTTGTTAGCTTCTACCATCTCATTTTTGAAGTCGTCTATCGCCGTAGCGGTGTTCAGCTGACGCATTGAGTTCTCTACCATAAGCACCGGAAGCCAATGTATACCGCACCCACTTTCGTCAGTAGTTTCACCCGTATTAGGGTTAGTGCCAGCTAGTTTGACGTACCAAGCGCATTGATGGATCTTACCATCTTTAACTTCTCGGCACTTTGATCCTAGCGGGCAGCTGATTACAGTCTCAATATCATTCATTGGTCGTTGGTACTTCAGGGATTACTGGCTGTCCGGGGGTTTGATCCACAGGAATTATGTACCATCCCTTATCGTCGTTTACTAGCTTATAGCCATTGGGGATAATTGGTTGTACGTTTTCTGGATTAGTAGAATTCATAAGTCACCTAGTTCTTTTGGCAGATAATCATATTGACGTAACGCGGAGTCCAGTTAGTCTGGCTCGAACCACCATCTGTACCACCACTAAAGCTATGCGCATGTCCCGGATCATTGATATACACACCGGTTGTGTTCCCGTATATACCGATACCTGTGCCGGCTGCATACGTACTATGCGTACCGTTAAATGACTGAAACGGATTAGCGCCACCGGGAGGAGAAGCCCCAACTTGCACTCCATTATCAGTATGGGCGTGGCCGGGATCATAAACTCCGTGCGCATGGCCCGGATCGCCTATATAGGTGCCAGTAGTTGCGCCTGCAGTGCTACCTGAAAACCCGTGTGTATGATAAGGAACTACGTTCATCAAAGTCGGATCACTAGAGCCACCAGTACCACCGCCAGTAGAGTTAACTACCCTAAGCATCCGGTTATTGGCAGTGTCTGAAGTGTCCTGCGTCCAGCCAGCGGGGGCGGTTCCTTGGTTAAATACAAGCCTAGTCCCTGAAGGGAACGAATCTACATTATTTCCAGATATAGTTACCGTAGATGAGAATGTAGCTGCGCCGGTCACACCAAGCGTACCACTCACCGTGGCATTAACCAACGTGGTATTGCCTGTTACACCGAGCGTTCCAGCTATGGTCTCATTACCATTAATTGTCTGATTCCCACCTACGGTGCTGTTACCGTTGATGTTAAAGTTGCCCGTAGACGTAGTCTGCGCTGCAAAGAAGTTTGCTCCATCACAAAAAACTTGAGCCGTGTACCCGTTAGGGATAGAGATAATAGACCCTGAAGCACCGCCAATCGTAATAGCGTACCCACCTGACGTGTTGTTAGACACGACGTAGAATTTCGAAACCAGCGGGGCGATGACTTGGTAAATACCGGAATTAGTACCTCCGATATTCAGCACCATGGCATGAGCTTCACTCAACGTGCCGTTAAGGTTAGACAACGTGTAGTTGGCGTTCGCCATCGTTACAGACACAACCCCAGACACAGACTGTTCGATCATCTGCCAGTTGGTGTTGGTAATAGATCCCCACGTATTAGAGTCTTCGCCATTGGCCATCAACGACAGCTTAAGGCTGGTAGAGTACGAAGTAGACATGGTGTTTCTCCAATACGGGGTTGTAGTTTACTGTGCTTTTATGCCAGCTGCGGGGTTAGTAGCGATCCTATACCAGCTGTAAATGATGCTGATTGTAATTGACCAGCCGTTTGCTACGGTGTGAAGGTCAGTCCCACCGACGTTAAGATCGATCCCAAAGTCTCCGAGCAGAACGACAACCGCTGAAAGAAGGCCATACAGCATAGCTGCACCCGCCTCTGCATTCGTGAGAAGAGTACTAAATTGAATCGCCTTACCCTGTTCAAGTACCTTAGCTGCATTCGGGATAGCCGTAAAAATGTTCATTATTTTGCACCATGCTTGATTAAAAGCTCGATAAATACGATCGCGTGCTGGACAGCTTGCTCGCTAAGAAGAAGTCCCTGTTCCTTAAGGCTGTTGCGCACACTGTCGTGCAGCTCTTCCGCGGAGATATTCTTGTCCGCCCACTTGTCATATTCGGCTTCGACCTTGTCCAGAATTCCTGAGCCCAGAACATAACCTGCGAGAGCGTGAATAAGACCTTTTACGATGATGGATTCCATATGTACCTCTTAAATTTAAATATTTGCCTTGGGGCGATTACTGCGAATCGTCTATGTTAGCCCAGTTTGGGGATTGGGTGTCAGTTATATTTGACCACGTTCCGGTCTGAGTGTCGTTTATACCATTCCAAGAAGAAGTCTGTGAGTCATTGATCTGGATCCAGAAGATTATTTTACTCAAAATGTCCGCAACGGTTAGGGCTTCTACTATGGACACGTTAAAATTAGCCAAAACGGTAGGTGTGTCTAGGACACTTAGGGATTCCGTTATAGTCTGCAAGAATGCACTGTTTTGTGCGCTTGAGTCTGCCGATGTCAGGGCCTCTGTAATTGACTGTAAGAACGTACTAGCCTGTGAACTTGAGTCTGCCGATGTCAGGGCCTCTGTAATTGACTGTAAGAACGTACTAGCCTGTGAACTTGAGTCTGCTGTTGTCAGAGCTTCCGTAATGCTGGATTTGAACTGAGCCGCGATAGCTGGCGTATCCGCCGACGTTAGGGCTTCCGTAATGCTGGATTTGAACTGGGCTGAGATAGCTGGCGTATCCGCTGACGTTAGGGCTTCCGTAATGCTGGATTTGAACTGGGCTGAGATAGCTGGCGTATCCGCTGACGTTAGGGCTTCGGTTATAGAAAAGACATACGCAGTCGAGCCTGTAGCGGCGAAGGGACTTGCAGCGAAAGAGCTAAAACCGAACATAGTTAGTACTAAGGTAGTGTAGCAATAAACGCATTAGCCTGATCTTGAGTCATGGCGTTACCATCAGGATCTTCGAGCGTAGCGCCAGCGAGTACGTCAGATTTGAACTTCTGGTAATCGGTGTTCATGGGATCGAAAGGGATGAAGGCGTTGTCTGATAGACGCTGCACCGCATCAACACTCTGGGTAATTGAGTTTTTAATCTGCTTATACATTTCCATTTATATCTCCGCTGATGCTGACCAACTAGTACCAAAGTATCCAGTGCCGGTTGCAGTTGCAGAAGCTGAAACACGCATACCAACTTCGCCTGATGAAGTTACTGTAATTGTCGAAAAGTTTAAAGAAGATTGAGACCCAAGCAATGTCACCGTTGCAGCATTTCTTTTTGTTACTGCGTATTTACAAGGAACATAATAAGTTGCTCCATTGGTTACATTTCCTGACCAAAAACAAGATACATCTGTTGGTAAAGTTAACCCTGCGTATTCATAATACCTCTGACACAACGCCAGTTCAGTACCATATGGTCTATAGTCAAAGCTAGTGGCTGTTGAGCCTTTTTCAAGTTGGACGCCGGTGATTGTGATCGTGCCGGAAGTGAATGCGCCGTTGTTATTTGGTGAAATGTTTAAATAAATACCGTTAGTGACTCCGCTCGGAAGGCCGGTTATTGTTGCCGTGAATGTTGTTGCTGTCGAAGTAGCAGACCAAGTTCCAGAAGTTATTGTTGGCGCAGAAGTATAATTATCTTGAGATCCCGCATATCCAATTAACCATTGAACAGTTTGCGCGGAAGATACCGCGATATTTGCTTGTATCGTTATCGTTGCCCCAGAAAGATCAGAACAGTTATAAGATTCAATTCTTTGCTGAAAAACTGTGCTGGTATTGCTTGCAGCGCCTGTAATCTGAGCGGCATTTCTAAAACCCGATGGACCAGAGACTTGAGCCACTGTAGCTGGAGCCGCTCCTCCCCAAAAAACAACCCACCTGTCAAGCGTATAAGATCCAGTAGCAGGCGCACTAAACGATGTACCCCTCTGAGCAATTCCCATAGCACCATTGATGAACCTGTTTTTGAAGCCGAAGGTGTTGGGGGTGTTTATGGCATTGGCGAAGGTGGGGTTCTGGTTGTTGTCGATCGTGAGTGCAGTTACAGCGGTGCCACTTGAATTCGTAGTCTGAAGCTGTAGGGTACCGTCGTTACCCGCTGCGTTCTTTAAACCAGATGTACCGCTAAGTACACCATTGTCACTGGTAATTATAGAAGAAGTCATTATGCACCCTTAGAAAACAAGCCAGCGGTTACCGCTAGGAACAGTGACCGTAACACCAGAAGCAACTGTAACCGGTCCGACAGAACTCCCATTAGCCCCGGTTGGGAATGTAAAGCTTGTACTTACGGTAGCATTATTGAGAACTACCCCGTTACTGGCATAAGTTTCTGCCCCCTGCACAAGACCCGCCGCGGTTAGCGCTGCCGGTAGAGTTACGTTACCTGATGCGTCTTGATATACAGCTTTCTCTGCTGGATACGTTACGAATACACTCTGCACCCCTGAGCTGAAATTGGTTAATGACCCACCGTTAGAAGACGATATTACTGTAGTTCTTGCTAGGGTGTTACCAGAAGATGTGTACGTACCGATACCTACTTCCCAGTTGGCTCCGCCTTGGTCCGCGATCGTGTAGTAGCAAGTATTAGCGTTGCCCACACCCGCAGAGAACGTCTGATATCCAGTAACCGCACCAAGCAGAGTAACCGTACCTGTGCCGGGGCTATTACAAGTTTCCTGTACGCGATCTTTAAGTGTCAGAGCCATCTTAGTTCCTTACGGTAGCGTAGCAATAAACGCATTAGCCTGATCTTGAGTCATGGCGTTGCCATCAGAATCTTCGAGCGTAGCGCCAGCGAGTACGTCAGATTTGAACTTCTGGTAATCGGTGTTCATGGGATCGAAAGGGATGAAAGCATTATCAGAAAGACGTTCAACCGATCTAATCCCGTCCGGTAATGTGCTTTGGATTTGTTTATAGGTTTCCATTTCTTATAACTCCGCTGAAGCGTTCCATGCAGTGCTGAATGCACCGCCTCCTGTAGCCGTTAATATGGCTTTGGTTATTTGCTGAGTAGCTGTAGAAGCTGAGTCAGTTGCAATACCACTAGCATTTGAATAACCCGTTCCAGTATAAGAAACTGTTGGAACTGCTCTTTTGTACGCTTGATAAGATACTGTGGCAGATATGGCATTCGCAGCAAGTCCGTAGCTATCTATTCTGGACCAACCTGTCTCATAATACCTCTGACACAGAGCCAATTCCGTACCATACGGTCTGTAATCAAAACTTGTGGCGGTTGCGCCTTTTTCTAGCTGAACGCCGGTGATGTAGAACGTAGCGTTAAGCGTTGAAACTATTGATGTCGCGCCAGTTGCAGATAAATATGCACCACTAGCCCAAGAACCTGCTGTCCCGCTGTTTGTTGAGCCAACCCCCATTGCAATACTTACATACAAACCACCACCATTTGTCGTGGAAGCTGGGGCATATGCCGTATTAGCAGGGATGTTTACTGTTATATACGTCCAAGTATTTGCGCTGGAAATTGTGTATAAAAACGGATACGAACCGCTGCCGCATTGAATTGATCCACCAAATGAACCCGTTACGCTTGAGTAAACATAAAATGACAAAGTGGCCGCTTTTGCATTAGCAGTCCCCCACCCAAAATCAGCTATGTTATAGCCTTCAATACCCTGATAAAAACGAAAATAATCACTAGCACCAAGCGTAGCGGTTGCAGAAACAGCAACGCCTAAATAGTTAATAAACCCAGCAGGAGGAGTTGCAGAATTTATGTTTTGTCCCCATGTCAGCTTTGGTGTTTGCGTTGCTTGATATATCCATCTATCAACTGTGTAACTAGCTGATGTACCAGTTGCCCCAGCGTTCCGCTGGTCAATCATCATCGCCCCATTGATGATCCTGTTTTTGAAGCCGTAGAGTCCTACTGCTGTATCGCCCCAGCTAGTTACTACAGAATCTACATTGATAGCGCCATAGGTCATGTCTGTACCTTACGGTAGGGTTTTAATAAAAGCGTCTGCTTGTTCTTGATATTTTTATATCTTAGAAATATGCGGTTACGACGATTACGCCAGAACCACCTGCACCGCCTGAGGATGCACCGCTACCTCCATTACCACCCGCACCGACAGAATATGCGTAAGAAGTAGCAAGTGAAGTAATAGTTGCCTCAATATAACCACCTGCACTGCCCCCAGAAGAAGAACCTCCTGAAGAATTATCACCTGCTCCACCGCCTCCAGCCCCCGTATTTGCAACTCCAGCGCCACCACCTGCACTGCCTCCGCCAGCTGGACCCCCACCGCCAAATGGATTAGTCCCGCCATAGGGTCCCGGTGCAGACGCAACTCCGGTATTTAGCCCTCCTGTTCCACCTTGTAATGCCAAGCCACTAGCCCCCGCGCCGATTGTTGCGGTACCGCCAGCCCCCGGACTAGCCGATGCTCCACCTGCACCGCCACCATTACACGTTAATAAAGATGATCCAAAAGTTGTTGCACTTCCAGCAGTACCATTAGTTTGCCCCGCGCTACCACCGCCTCCACCGCCTCCACCGCCACACATTTTGACGGTCAGCCATTTAGCATTAGTAGGAACCGTATAAGTTCCAGATCCGCTTGTATAAACAGTTACCTGTGGGACAGCATGGCTAATCTGAGTTGAAGTATCTGGAAAAGTGATAGCAGAAGATGTATTAATGCCATTAGTAGTAAGCGTTCCAGTTATTGTCTCACTCCCAGTGTTTACTACGCCCGGAGTCGTTATTCCCGTTGTCCCATTAATTACTACCGTCATAATCCACCTTTAGGAGGTAGCAGTGGTACTGTAAGTTACGGTGACGGTGTCACCGGCTGTAACGGCTTTAGGGACAGCGAAAGCGCCTGCGCTATACAAGGTTCCACCAGTGCTGCTTTGTGTATTTACCGCGCCTGATCCAAAAACCAAGAAGCATCCACCAACGGTGCCACCAGCACCCGTAATCGTATAGACAATACCCGTAGCTGTGGCTGTTACTACGTTAGAACCAGAGGTAGAACTTCCATTACCTGTAGGAGTACCAAATACAGCTGTGCCCCGTACAGCAGAGCCACTTACTGTGTAGTTAACAAATTCAGTCCATCCAGCGTGAGACGCCATCGTATCAGTGGGGGAGAAAGTGTTAGAAGATCCAGACACAAGTCCAAGATACGGACCTACCAAAGTAGTAGTCGCCTGAAGCGCCGCCGTAAGCATGAGAATCTTACCGACCTGATCTACCTGATTTTCAAAGTCTTCTTCCCATTTAAGGATACCATCCTCACCGTGACATACGACATGGTACCGTCCAGATAGACCCACTCCGTGAGATGCAGACGAGTTATACCCGGCAGATACCTGCGCGTGGTCGCCAAAGTTTGAAAGTTCGTTAATCATGTAAACCTCTTACTCGAATCTAATAATAGCGTTGTTGGCATCGTCTGCCGGAAAAGTGATTGTAAACGTGCTTGACGCCGTCTTATCAGAACCAAAATCCAGCACAGCTACCGCGGCTCCAGTAGTGCTGTTATATATCAAAGCTCCACGACAAATGAACGATGCGGGGTTCCACACTACCGTAGCAAAAGACACGTAAGCCACATTAGCGGTGTTATCAGAGGCCACAGGGATAACTGTAAGCGCTTTACCCCCAGCGGTGTACCCGCCACCAGTAACTTCGTTAACAGAAGTATAAGTCGTAGTAGAGTTATTCAGCGTAGCATTAGCGTTATACAAAGCAATTTTGTACACATACGGAGAAGACGCAGTGAAATTCTCCAACCCGCTTAGTACGTTCTGTTTAAATACTGTGGTTTGGCCTTGGACTATCATGGATTCACCTTATTCGATTTAATTCGATTTTCGGAAGCTGGTATAACCTGTAAATTCCAAGGTACGTGCAATCCAGATACATCTTTTCCTTGTAATGGCACTATGTGGTCTACATCCCATTGAAACCCAAATGCCTTTGTCCTTAATCTAGCTAGAGCGTATACTTCATCTATAAGCCATCGATCGTCTTTTGACAACCAATCGGGGATTCTTTTTAATCTATTTGCCTTTTGGGCGGCTGTACATTTGGCAACAATGTGGGGATTTTTTTTGCGATACGAGCTTATGCTAGCTTGTATCTTTTCCTTATTCTCCAAATAATACCGTTTAGTGGCTTCTTTAATCTTACTGTAATGCTTAGCATACTGGCTGTTATTATGCTTTTTCACTCCTTCTGGGTTATTTTTACGCCATGTAGCAACTTTGTTAGCTCTACAAATAGTACATTCGCCGGTTTTAGTACGTCTAGGAGCTATGTGTTCGTATAGGCAGGCCTTACCAGTGAAGTATTTAGCTTCACCTTTATCCATAGCCGCTTTACGAGTTCTTTCCATTACGGTTTAACCTGCCCTATTCTGTACTGCCCGTCGCGGTACGCGTCACCACGCTCTAACCCGCTTCCAAGTCTGTTCAACTGCTGCAGAGCTTCTTGGAACTTGCTTTCGTAATATGATATCAGATCTTGTTCCTGTTTCATAAAAAGTGCCGCTTCACGCATAGCACCGTAGAACAACACAGGGTCGTAATTATTACCGAGCCAGCTTGTACCGGTGGAGTTAGATATACCGCTAACAGTCACTGTAAACCCAGTACCTGTAGGACCAAGCGCGGAACAGGTAAGGATGTCACCCACCACATAAAAATTCCCACCAAACTTAAGGCTCACTGAGGTGATTACCTGACCTGCAACGACAATATCGGCTGAAGCATTAGCCCCTGAACCCCCGCTAAGCGGCACGTTCTGATATACACCATTTGTATAAAGAGATCCGGCTGTAAATGCGCCTAGTGCGCTAATCTGGCCCTGTACTATAGTCGGTGGGTAGTAGAAATAATGCAGCTCTACAGAATAATTCTGGTCGGGAGTAGGTGCTAGGATGGCGCTTAAGTTGTTGATATTACCTGTTTGAGAACCGAACAATCCGTAGTACTTAGGGATTCCAGTCTGACTCGAATTTGGGTACGCCTCACGCAGATAATTTACATCCTTGTTGAGAAGGTAATAGTAATTACCCGTAGTATCCACAGCAGCCAAAGAATACGTAGATAGATAATCGCTAGGCAACGACAAGTACGGGTTTGAAGCCGTTACACTACCCATCGAATTTTTACGTAGCGCAGGGATCTGTACTGAATTATAGATACGGGTTTCCGCTTCCTGTATGAATACAGGAATATTAGCTACAAAAAGAGCTTCCGTATTTTCAGAATACGCCTGAATGCTGTTATAGATATTTTCGTAGTTCACGGCTTATGCCATCGGTCCTCGGCACTTCGTGCCCTTAGTAGCTGCACCGCCGCCACGCATCGTCGTTTCAGGGTTCTTGTTATCAGGAACATAGTTACCCTTACTGAGTCCACCTACGGAGATATTGAGCTCGGTCATGACCTTCGCGCCCGGAGTATAGTCTAGCGTTTCTGCAGGTTTATCCTTAGCCATATTAACCTCCTTGGTTCTTGGCACGAGCAAGGTTACGACCATACTTACGCATGGATTCGCCCGTTACTCCGCCCTTCTTCATACCTTTAAGAGCTTCCTTCTTAACAACCTTTTTAATCAGTTTCTTATCTTCTGCTACGTCGTCGTGCTTAGCCATAAGGCCTCCTAAGTCGTTTGTATAGTGACTGTACCTACTTCCCCTACAGCAATCAAGTAGTTAGGAGTAAGACCCATATCGTTTGCTCTTGATCCACCCACGGGGTTCCACCCCCATTGGATAACTCTGCTACCACCGCCCGGAAAACCAAGGCCTAATTCTGAAGTACCGCCAGTAATATTAATCTGTAATCCCGTGGTACCAGACATGTAATATTCAACGTCAGGCCTAGGATCCCGTACAGCCCAGAAATCTGTAACCGGGAACATACCAATCTGCAACTGCGGATGATCTTTTTCGTAGCACGTCTTACAAACCTTAATGTGCCATGGTTTAGTCTTGAGCGTCTGGGTGCGTAGTTCTCTGAGTTTGTATCTCTGACCACACCGATCGCACGCGGCGATCGAAAACTTACCAGACGCAAACTTACCAGACATTACCTGTAGTACCAGAGGCTACGCGGTACGAATCTATCTGTGGCCTTTTCGCGGTCTTCGTCAGCTGCAAGTTGGAACTGCTGCTCATAATTTGCCTTGAGCTCAGCTCTTCGACCGGGGTCCACACCTTCTAGCTTTTCACTCAAGTAATAGGCCATACCAGCCACCATAGGTGGGATCCAACGGAACGGGATATCCTGAGTAGTAGCGCCGTTACCAGCGTCTTGCATGCGTCGCATGCGGTAATACACGAATGTATACTGATCCCCCGGAGCATTAGGCGTAGGCCACAGATTCACACTAGGAAGCTGGTAATTAAATACCGAAGCACCGGATATATGCGCCGCCGCCGTTGTATTGGCCTGTCCTCGCCATGCGTTGAGGATCTGGTTACCCACTAAGTTCTGATACGCGATAATTTCGCTATCGATCTGCACAAAACCCGTAGTCGGTAAATTAGCCGCCGAGACAAGAGTCAGAGTGGTATCAGTAGAAGCAGCTGCCTGCGCCAAAGTAGTCTGCGGGATAGATGACAAATTACCAGTAGATCGATTAACCCACATCTGCAACGGCCTGCCGTACGCATTCTTGTTAGGGATAAACGCATAAGTAGACTCGGAGATCCGAGTCACGTTGATATCGATCTGGTTGACGATCTGCCCGTTATACTGGCGGGTTACCGCATCTAGAATATCCAGCGTATCCAAAGGGAGAGCATAGATAGACTGTCCTGTATTGAGTGGGATCTGGTCCTGTTCAATAGTCCAAAGGTTAATACCTCTGTTCAGCCACTCGATAGTTAGGATATTCATAGACCGTCTAGCGGTACGGAAGTCATAACCACTACGCATCTGCTTACCGACGCGCTCAAAACTTTCCTCAAACAATTCGTCGAGGTCTAGGTTAAAACTCGATGTACCGCTAGTAGCCATGAATTACTCCGCTACGGCATCAGCCTTCTTAGACTTCTTCGGTTCTGCATCTGCAACAACTTCTTCTACCGTTTCAACAGCCGGAAGAGTAAGAAACAGAGCGAACTTATCAAGAAGCTTTTCCTCATATCCGGAAGCCGCGTGGCCTTCAGCGCTGATAAAAGAAAGAATGTCCTGCTTAGAAATAGCCATTATTTAAATCCTTTGAGAGTTTTCGCCAAGCGTGCGCGTTGTCCCATTTTACCGGGTGCCTTAGCCGCCTTATCCAGCTTTTTAGCTGGGATCTTTTCACCTTCCTTTACACCCAAAGCACTCCTAAGAGCACCGGGCTTCTTGATTGCTCCGGCAATCCAACCACCTTTTTTGTACTCAGTAACCTCATTAGGGTTATCTTTCCGTTTGATGGTCTTCTTGCCGGGCATCTTGGAGGGTGCAATATCACCCATACCGCGACTGGGACGCATTAGACTTTACCGCCTTTACACATCTTAGCCACTTTGTCCATTTCGTGCTCATACCCTGCAGCATGCTTCTTGAAATGTTCCTTGTGGTGTACGTGGCCACCGTGGCTGTGCTTAGCAATAAAATCGTCGTGACGAACCATATCCGGGCCAGACATAGGTTCCATTGCTTCTTTAACTACTTTAGCCATGATTGCACCTACTTCTTCTTGGTCATGCCGCCGCTGCACATCTTATTGCCGGCCATAGTAACTTGCTTACCCTTGGTCTTACCACGTTCAGCAATACCATCGCGGCTAGGAGCTGCGGTCTTAACTTTGCTCATAGGTTCAGAGAGTTTACCTTTATCTTTAGCCATAACACTTCCACCTTTATTAAAAAGAGCCATATCCCCATGGCGGGTTTTAGGCTTATTGATTTTCTGCCGGTCAGGACGACTGGCTCCTAAACTACGCATCATCTTCACCATTCAACAACGTCTGCACAGTCTTAGTCTCGTAAATGCGTATTGCAGTCCACACTATAGAAAACAAGGCCGCTACAGCGGGTAACGCGTCCATTAGAGTACCTACTACCGTCGCAAAGGATAATGCGTCAATTATATGCTTTACGACTTCATTAATGTGTTCGTATGGGTCGCTCATTTGCAGTTCCATGCCCGTAAGGACTTGTTTATACGACTATTTGGATCCTTAGCCGTCTTTGACGAAGTGTTCTCACGCTTCATGCCTTCCATTCTGGCGCAGAACGATTTACGCCTAGCAGCGTCCTTGTCCGTTTTCGGGTGTGGGGCCGGAGGTTTAAGATCCATACCCTGTTTCTTTGCAGAAGCGCGACCCTTGGCGTTCAAGCCTCCTTTAGGGTTTTTTCCTTCTGCGCGTTGCCAAGCGGGTGATTTAGCCATAGCAAATACTAATCGCACTTAAGTTAGTGCTAGACAAATAAATACCGTTTTGCGCAAGGATTCCTTCTCCGGGTATGAGAATCTGGAATGGTTGAACTGCTGTAGAAAATTTGAACTGGAACAGAATGTTCCCAGAAGCGGCGCTAGCATTATCGTAGAGAGTAAAAGTACCTGCGGTACCGTTACCGAGAAATACAACCTGCTTCAGCCTAGATCTACCAACGTACAAAGACCCCGTAGCTGCGGTCGTATACGCCGAATTGACATCATATTGCATTGTCATGACTTATCTCCTTTAGCAAGGTAAAGGGGGTCCGAAGACCCCCCACTCGAATTAGTCGAGGTTACCGTAGGGGTAAGTCGTGGTGTTACCGAGATTGGTATCAGGCTGTACATACTGAACAGTTACAGCGAACTTACCTGCATTTACAGAAGTAAGAGAAGAAACCGTCAGCGCCAGAGTCACAACTACCTGTGAGAAGAAAGCAGGTTCAGTAACATTCGGCCAGTTAACATTCTGCACGTCAGCCAGAGTAGATTCAGCACTAACATACTGCGTAGCAGAGAACGTAGCAGCGGTACGTCCAATAGTGCCACCCGTAATAGCAGCTGAAGTCGCATATACACCAGCAGAAGTAGCGAAGTTATTGGAGATGTAAGGCTGAATCGTCGTTACAGCATGAGTGCCGTCAGTAGGCTGAACAATCTGGTCAATGTAGATATTGCTGATGTTAGCTCCTACTGGGAGGTAGAAAACCACACCGCGGTAGTTAGTACCAGATGCGTCAGCAGTTGGAGCTGAGATAGTCGGAGAAGCCGAAGAGATTCCAGACTGCGGTACATAGATAGTAGCATTGGTGTTCGGGATGTCATTAGCCCAAACAAACTGACCTGAAGCTCCACCGTAGTTGGCTGAGCCGCTATTAGCTACAGAAAAATCAAGTACTGCAGCCTGCTGAAGTACGGTATAACCAACGTCACGTTGGGGTCCAAACCGGTTATCACCTGAAAGAATTGGACCTGTAAAAGTACTACGTCCCATTTATGTATCCTCATGCAAAAGCCCTATACCGATCGTTGCATCGTCTGCTGGGTCAGTGGTGGTATAGGAAAAAACCCCAGATGTAGGTTCCTTATAAGTTATTTATAGGGTGGTGTCAATCTCTTTAGATGATTCTCCCTTAAGCCGTATTCCACCCCCGATCGAGGTGAGAATTGCACCGACTCCTGCACCGACTTCAAGGGGTGCGGCTCCGACAAAAATAGCCACGCCAACCAACCCAACACCGATAAAACCAAGTATACGGATAGCACAATATGTTTCATTGTTCTGCTCCGTTAGTAAATCTTTAACGATTTTCATTTGTTTCTAGACTCCATCATTTTGCCCCGTTCTTCGGGATTTTGCCATGCTTTTAGCATCTGTTGCCTTTTCGATTCTGCACGTTGTTCTGCTCCGCATTGTGGGCACCCGCGGCCTTTACGGAACTGCGCTGAATATTGAGAGAATACACCATGGTTAGGGCAAATACAGCCTTCTATACGCACTAGAGCCCCGGAATACACTGCATTGGAGAAGTCGTACCGGTTACGTATTTCTTCGGGGAACTTGGCTAGGACGGATTGGAAATCTGCGGGTTGTTGTTCTACCGCGTTTCTACGCATGTTTTCTTGTGCTCGCGCTAACCCATCCGGAGTGAATGTTCTTGGGCCTTTAGGCACCCCACGTTGCGTGTCACCGATTTTCTTGCGAGTTTCTTCTGATATGGTTTTTCCGTAGCGGTAGTGATCTGGTCCAGTAGTTTTCCCTACTCTGGCTTCACTTAATTTTTTTCTATCTTCTTCAGACCATTCTGCTCCCGTCCTAGGATGCGGGTTCTGAGAATAGTAATCACGCATTGTTTGTGCGTGTTTAGCTCGAAGTTCTGGACTAGCATTGCGCATAGGAGCATTGGCGTGTGGTGATACGTTATAGCAATACTCTTTACCGTAGTGTTCGTCTAACCACTTCTGTTCAGCTGGAAACAACTCATCCTTGGTTCCGTACTGCTCAATCACTTCGAATTTAAAGCAGTCTTCTCCATACTTTATCCATGCACGTTGTAAAGCTACGCATACATGAACTCCTGATCGAAGATCTTTACGGTGTGCCCAGAACCGTTTACGTGAATCTACCGAGCTCCCAACATAGAACTTACCGTTGACGACGTTTCGAATTTTGTAAATGACGTTTTTCATGTGTACCTCCTTTGATGTTAGGTATTAAACCCAAGAAGAAACGGTGTGTCAACAGACAAAAAGAAAGGGACCCGAAGGTCCCTTCCTCAACAACCTAAGTTATTGATTTTACTTAGTAAGCTCCGGGTGAACCGAAGATTCCCAGCGGATCGGACCACCCGAATGAGTATCGCTCACGAGCCTTGTAACGAACGTTACCAGTATCGAAGTCACCGTCCATAGACTTCTGCAGCGCAATACGCTCGAAGTGCTTAAGACCGTTCGGTACATCAGTGGTCAGGAACCATGCGTTCGGGTCAGTCAGGAAGTGGTTAATGGTATAACCTTCCGGAACAACACCGTTGTTCTTGATCGCATTGATGTCGTTGTTGTTGGTACCAACGCGGAGCTCGGTTTCGAGCAGGCGAGTAGCAACGAACTGAAGTGACGGAGGAACGATAAGCTTCTTAGGCTTAGCAGCGATCAACATCGAGCGTTCGTCGGTCCAAGCTGCGATCTGAATTACTGCCGCTTCAAGAGAGGTTTCATTCAAGTCAGCCGGGGTAGACGGCGTGTTGCTGTTTAAGCCACCACTAACAAGCGGGTGAGCAGAAGAGAACAGAGAGACGCCATCACCACCAACGTAGGTAGCATTGAAGCCGTTGTTCAGAACCGCAGCAGCCTTAACCTGCTTCGTGTAAGCCATAGCACGAGCCAGAGCCTTCGTATAACGTGCAGACAGTGAGTCATACAGGTTATCTTCGATAGCTTCTTCAGTGATGGAGAAGCCAAGAGCAATGGTTTCGTGGTTGTAGCGAGCAGTCCATGCTTCCTGTGCATTGTCGTACGAGATCGCTTGACCTTCGTTTTTGACCGGTGCAGCTGAGAAGCCAGACAGCTTGGTTTCTTCTTCGAAAGAACGTTCAGAACTCTCAGTTTCGTAGATTTCCTTGTGTTCTTCACCATAACGAGCGTACTCAAGACCGAACAGAGCGTTCAGACCGGGGAGGAGCTCCTTAAGAAGTTGGGCGCGTGAAATAGCCATTTAAGTAATCCTCCTTATACGCCAGCAGCGTTAGTGTAGCTATGGAAGCCCTGATTCCAGACAACCTTAGCTTCAGGATACCCAATGAAGGTAACAGCCGTGCCGCTAGCCAGCGTAATAGCAGAAGAGACCGTAACGGTCGTGCCATTGACGTTAGTAACAGTAATGAAGTTACCAGCAAGTGAACCCGTGCCGGTCGGTGCAATCAGCTGCATACCAGCCTGAATAGCAGTGTTAGCTGCAGTCAGGGTAACCGTGGTGCTAGAGCCAGAGGTGCTAGCGACAGCTGCAACAGATACCGCAGTATCAGGAACGAGCTGAACAACACGGAACGGAAGAGCCGTGGTGAAACGAGTGTTACCGTTGCTACCTGAAGAGATAACGCCACCAGAAACAGACATAGCAGAATCACCAAAGGTGGTGCTGCCAGACGCGCCAGTAATAGCGTATACGTTGGTACCAACGAAAGACTCAGAGAAATAACCGATCGTGGTGCCGGTATTAGCCAGCGATGTGCCCTGATTGGTTACTGCAACCTGAAATACCGTGCGCGGATCGTCAACTACGTAAGCAACTGCGTCCTGAGCAACGGTGCCAGCCGGCCAATACTGAGCACGAATGCGCTGATTGGTACCCGGATTGGTATATTCAACACCTACGAAAACACCGATAGTGCCGGCTACCGCAGTACCCGGAGAGTTAGCAGCGCTCATAGAAGTTGCAACAAGTGTACCGCCAGAGAGCTGTACGAGGTCACCATCAAACAGGCTGGTAGCGTAGCCCGATGCAATCGGGATCATACGAGTAGAACCTGCGTACGGAAGACCACCAAGCTCATTGATCGGCTTGAACCCGTAAGGGGCCGAAACAATAGGATAAGCCATGGGAAACTCCTAAATTAAAAAATTAAGATCCTCTGCCGAAGCTATGCTCAGACTTACCTTCCTTGAAGATAGGCATACGAGAATCGCTTTGGCGCATCAGATTGTTATCTACCGCTTCCGTTTGAGCTGCTGTCTGACGCTTGATGTAATCGTTGCGCTGTTCAACAAACTCCATCGGAGTCTTGCAAAGTAACAATCCGCCAATCTCAACATTGTCTTTATATCGACTATTGGGATCGACTAGCAGAGTGAATTTCGGTTGCTCTTCCAAACGGCATGGTTCCCAGCCTTCGCGGAACTTGGATGACAAGTTGCGAGCGTTATGAGCACCCATTACCGAGGCAGCAATCCAACGATAAGCATAACCCGGCTCTTTGTCAGGCTCGGGGAGAAGTTCCGGAGGGAGCCACTGCTTCTGGCGTTCCGCAAGTTCTCGGGTATCTGCTTCTCTTCCAATTCTATTTGTAGCCATGTCAGGCCTCCAATTTCATAAGTTCACGGACGTATTGTTCAGGCGTAAGGCCCAGCTTCTTCGCAATAGATACCTGCGATTGATTGAGTCGTACTCGTTTAGGCGCAGTAGTTCTAGTAGCTGAAGCTACGACCGTGGCTGGCTTAGCTTTTGGCTTGTCTGCTTCTGGCTCTGCCCTGTCGTCCCCAAAATAATCGGGGAAGCGTTTCCGCATCGTCTTGTCCAACTCTGCGTAATACTTTTCGGAACCGATCTCTACACCGTTATCCTTAAGCTCCTCGTGTACTCCAAGAGCGGTAGCAGTCATTACCCGGTTCTGTCCGAACCATTGGTTTTCGTCCTGCCACTCCAATACCCTACTATCGGGGCGAGGTACTTGCGGAGCTTGAGGGGGTATATACCGTTCCTCTTGTGCTGTTTGTACACCACTAAATTCATCTTGTAAAGACTTTTTATTTTTAGTGGTATTAATGGTTTCTAATTCGACCTGAAGCCTAGTCATTTTCTCCTGAGCTTCGGCCATAGCATCGGAATCACCCGCTTCATACGCATCCTTAAACTCGCGCTTTACTGATTTAAGCTTTGCGTTAGTAGCTTCTTTAAGGCTTTCTTGGTATTCATCAGCCTTTGAATTAACAAGTTCTTTAATACGCTGGTTCTCAGCGTATAGCTTGCGAGCAGCATCGATTGCTACTTGGTGTTCCCGCTCCGCCAATTCACGAGCACGTCGCTCGTCATTCCATACCCGCTTCATACGGATAATCTTGTCCTTGGCGGCTTTATACTTGGCTAGGTCGTCTATATCGTCAACATCTATCTCAAGCTGTCTTACTTTTTCGGGGTCCGACGGAGTCCTGCCTCGGTCTTCTTCGGGAGTATCGTCCTCGATCTCGATCTCAAAATCATCCCCAGCTACGACGTTATTAGGTTCTTCGTCAGGGAATTTAAAATTCATTTCATCATTAACGGCCATGTCCGCCTCCTATTAAAATTTACGCTTAATGCCGCGTGGATCCTGTACCACAGCTTCTACTGAGTCATCGTTGATGATTCGGAATTCACGGTCGTGAATTACCAAACGTGTGCCTGCGTTAGGACGTACCAACACAAAGTCACCTTCCTTACACCAAGCTTCTGTAGGGAATCTGTTCTCATCCTTGTAGCAATCCGGTCCCATCTTTACTACAAACAAAACCGTCGTAAGAAGTTCATCTACACGCCGTGTCTCGTCTGCCTTGAGAATACCGCTATCAAATTCCTTTTCAGATTCGGGAATAGCGCACAGAATGCGATACCCTTTTGGCTCAGGCAACTGTCGTGCCTTGTCTTCTGCAGCCTGATTAAGTACTGCCCCCAAATCCACCGCTTGACTTAGATCAAGATTACTCATCGTCCGAGTGCTCCATACGTTTTTTAAGGTCTGAAATTACGAAACATGCAGCCTCCAGACCCCGAATCTGACCACATGTGTACTTATACTCCTCGTAAGAAGAGATCTTGTTTGTAGATAAAGCGTCGGACAGTACAGCTATCCTGTTCTTCATCTCATTAATGAGATACTCAAACTCATTCATTATTCATCCCCCGCCTTGGGTTTGTTCTCCTGCTTCCTTGCTGCCAACTCAGCCATGTCCCTTTGGTGAGCAAGATCTGCCGCTTTGTGTACGTTGGTTTGCTTAAACTCAGCCGCGTGTTGTCTAAGTTCGTCCTCGTGCTTTAAAACCTCAAGTGCCCGGTCCCTATGCTCCTGACGGTGCTCGTGGTTAATGTTGGTCATGTGCTTGAACATATCAGCCGTGATATCAGCCTTCTTATCCCTTAGATTCTCAGCCCTATCAGCGTCGGCATTCGCCGCATCCACCATCAGCTGCTTACCCTTAATAAGTACATCCGCGGCATCCCTCTTGGCTTTAAGCTGCAAGTCCTGCTGTCGGAGCTGCAAGTCCGCTTCGTCCTTCTTGGCTTTGCGCTGGATCTCCTGACTCTTGAGCTGAAGCTCTTGTTGTTGCAACTGCACCATCGGATCCTGTGCCTGCTGAGCTGCCTGCTGCTGTGCGGCCTGTGCTTGGTTCTGCTGAAGGAGCTGCTGTGCAGCCTGCGCGAGGAGCGGAGCGAGGCGAGCCTCAACCTGCGGGTCAATATGTACGTCTTCCCCAGACTCATCCTTCTGCGGCGGTAAGCTAAAGCCAAGCTGCTTCTCAATCTCTACACGGTATGCAAAGCCAAGATGCTCGTTGATATGGGCCATGGCCGCGGCCTGAATAGCAGGTGCGCTCGGATTGTTCTGTAAAAGCTGCTGGATCTTGGGATCCTGCATCGCACTCATGTGTACCGCAATATGTGCTTGGTGATCTTGGTATGCGAATGCTTTAACAGGTTTCTGCATGAGTACCGCTTGGTTCTCCGAGATGGGGTCCATAGGTTTCTGATCCTCATCCATTGGGACGAGTTTTTGTGCGTTTTTAATACCCAGTACTTCCAGCATCTGACGGTAGAGGAGGGGCTGATTGAAAAGCTGTGGCGCACCTTGCGCCAGTTGGAGTACCGCTTGGTACTGGACAATTTTTTGCGCCATCGTTGAGGCGTTTGGATCTGATACCGGAATGACATCAACGTTCGAATAGTCCGACTTTCTCGCTTTGCGAGAGCCTTCATCTGGATCATAGTTATAGTCCTCAGGGGCATACTCAGCGATGATGTGCTTAAGTAGCTTAAGTTCTTGCTTTAGAGAGAAGTGAACACGGGCCTGAATAGCGGACATCGTCTTAAGAGTCCGTTCCAGAATAGCGAGGGTGGTACCCACCGGAGCCTGTGCAGACATATCTGACAGGTTAAGATCCGCGGTATTAGCGAACCTACGACCTTCCTCAATGATCTTATCCATGAGGCCGGCAAGAACCTGTGAGGGTTCTTTATAAGGAAGGGGCATAATGTTGTCGCGCATCGTACCGGATGGGACATCCACATCCTTCCACTCGCCGGGACCGATCGGAGTATCGTCACCCTTAATGCGAAGCCCACGAGTCTTAAACCCACCGGGCAGGTTAGCAAGGGTACCTGCATCTACAAGCTGTCGAATAATCGACGTGCCGCTCTTAGCGTATGCACCGATAAGATGGATCAGACCGAAGTAGTAGAACCCAAATCCGGGGATGTAACCGTAATGTACAAAGTGTTGACGCTTCTGATGAGTCTCATCATCGGGTTCCCAGTTGCGGCGAATAGCCAGAATCTCCTGAGTCCCATGCTCGATTGTAACAACATAGGGCAGTGCGATCCCGGTCTCATTCTCGTCTTCGTCTTTGTGTTCGAACCCTTTGAGGTCAAGGTCAACGTGCATTTCAAGGATCTTAAACCGATCGTCCGTAGTAGCCCGGAACCCCAGTTTCTCAGCGATGGTCTTCTCGACTTCGTCAAGAGTCCCAACAGGATCCCCTAACTCTACATCACGGTAGAACCCATCAACCTGAAGCTGCCTGAGCTGGTTCTCGGTCTTACGCATGACATGGGTTAGTCTCGGAGTAGACTGAATGTCCGATGCACCGTATGGAACTACTACATCTTCTGCGGGCACATAGAGTGCCACCTGCCGGCCAATGGACGGATCGAAGTACACCTTTTTAAAGGCATTACCTGAAAGGCCAAGACCCCACAGCATACGCTCGGTCTCAGGCCGGTATTCCGGCATCTCTTCCGTCAACTGGTAGTTCATATCATCCTGAACACGCTCAGCAGACTTTTTCTTCTCCGGAGTTTCCTTACCTATAATAAGAGTCTTAACCGGGCCTTGCGCCGGGAAGATAGACATCATAGTTTCAGCTTGGAACTTAACAAGGGCTTCCGCCAACAGCGGGTGGTACACACCACAAGCACCTTCCCAAGGCTCAGACCGCTCTTCAATCTTAAGACCAAGCAGTTCTAACCCGTCACAATAAGTCTGGATCCAGTCCTTACGCCCTGACGTGTCACTCTCGAAATCCCCAAGCAGGTCACCGGCAAGTTCAGTAAGTGCACCTTCATCCAGCTCCTCAGCGAGGTTGGCATTGAATTCATCGTCGTGCTCAGATCCCGGCTCAATAATAACTTCCAGACCACCCATACCAATCGTTACGGATTCCGGATCTTCAATCTCAATTTCGATTGGCTCCTCATTCTGAGAAGCTTGTGTGATACCTAAAGGAGCTGCGTACAGGGACTTGTCAATAGCCATGGAAACCTCGGTTAATAATTTAGTAGAGACTCAGCTATTCGCTGCAGCTCCTCTTGGGTTGCATTGTTCTTTATCCGGTTAGCGCGTAGCGATATAACGCGGCAGTTATCTGGAGTATACCCTCCAGTGCTGTCCTTCCTGTCGATCGATGCACTAGCGTCGGTTGGTTTACTGCCGTTATACACCAGTAACGTCCCTAATAGGGGGCAGATTGCCGCCATGTTCTCGTAAAGCCATTCTTTTGTCAGTGAAAACTCTAAATTATTAAGTTTTGCGCGTCTTTTTGCGTTGTGATAAGCCATTTCTACCCACTTTTTAATGGGATTTGCACGCCGTTTTTCGCGCTTTTTCGCTGCATTTGCGGTACTTTTTTCCTTATATAATGCGGTTTTTCGGTACTTTTTACCCGCTTTTTTAGTGCATTCACGGCATCTTGGTTTATGGCCTGTCTTACCTTGGCTGTCTTTGTTGTAACTAGCTAACGGTAGTTCTTTCTTGCAGCCGGTACATCGTTTGACGCGCATCTGTCAACTCCATTTGGACCCCGCGCCGCCATAGTTGTATAAGGATGTTACAACGACATGAATTTTCTCACATAATCAATAATATGCGCGTTTTTTTGCACGGAAATAAGAAATATCATCAGGCTCGTCAGAAGGTAGCCGTACAAACCCACCGTTTCTAAAACGCATCAGCGCCATCGTGGTCGTATCGACGTGGTCATCATGGGATGCAAAAGGAAATGCAGCAAGTTCTTCTACAACTTCTTCAGCCCACCGGGTCTCAGGCACCCACACAAGTCCGGATCTAATAATGTCCGCTATGGAGTTAAGCCTAGCCATCTTGTCTCCGGTACCCCTGTGGGGGGTATATTCTTGTACTGACATACCGGTACGTCGAAGCTCTTGGTAAAGCGCGGTACCCGCACTCTTCTTTTCTACAATAAACGCATCTGGCTGGTACTCGTTGTACTGTTCTTGTGCAAGATCCTTAAGTTCCGGAAACTCAACACGCTTCTTAATAGCGTTTAGTAGAATAATGTTGTATGCGTTGGTTTCCTCATTCATGAATACGCCCCACGTCGTAATAGACGTGAAGTCAGCACGGTTGTGAGTTTCTGCTGCAGCGTCAAGCGCCATAATTACGTATTCACAAGAAGGTGGTCGTTCTAGTTTCCATTTATTCCACCAATCTCGCTTAACGATAGCGGCTTCTTCACCGGTCGGATTCTGCTGATACTGCGCATTCCACTGGAATACCGGCATCGATGCCTTAGTGCGTTTAAGTGCCGGCAGGTCAAAAAACTCTGGCCAAAGAGGAGCTTCCTCTGGCGTGTTCTCATTGAAGATAGCTGGAAACTCAACGACCTCGTATTGATCGGCTTCCTCACTCTGGGTCATATCGCGGATCATTCGTCCGCTCAGGTCATCTTGGTGCCATCTTGTAGCAATAATAGCTACACGGCCTCCCGGCATCAGTCGTGTTCGCGCTCCGTACGCAAACCATTCATACGCTCGCTCAAATATATCAAGGTTGCCACTAAGTATGTCTTGCTCGTTATGAGGATCGTCAACCAAAAGGAGGTCAGCACCTCGGCCAGCCAAAGCGGAACCAACACCACAAGCGAAGTACTCGCCACCAGAATTAGTATTCCACCGACCAGCAGACTTACTATCTGCTGCCAAAGTGACTGTCGGGTATATCTCTTTGTACGCAACGGAATCAATGATGTTCCTCACTTTTCTACCAAAGTCCACCGCCAAGTCGGAGGTATGTGACACCATCAGGATTTTCTTGGTCGGGTATTTCCCGATAAACCATGATGGAAAATAGATAGAAGTAAGCTGGGACTTACCGTGACGAGGGGGCATGTTGATACATATTCGGTCTTTACGCCCTTCGGCGATCGCCATCAACTCATCCGCCAGCATCCTGTGATGCTTACCAACCTTATAGTCAGGCTGCATCTTCTTACAGAATTCGATCAGGTCATCGCGGCACGCTTGTGCCTCTCTCCTTTTATGCAGTTCATCGAGCAGCTGCTCTACCTCAGACGCCTCTTCCGGAGACAATATGTGCATGTTCTGAGCTAGGAAATCCAACTCCGCATCGTCAAGGACTAGGCTCACAGACCAAGTTCCTCATCTACATTAATAAGGTGTCCTGTCGTAGGAGTGATGTCTTTGGGTTCCCGCATAGCGGCGATCTTGGCACGGATGTTATTTACTAGGTCTTCAGTAGAGCGGTGAGTAACCGTGACCTCAGATTTTTCCGTAAACAACCCAACATCAGTGATCTTTCCTAGGAGTTCTAGGGCACGCATGCGGATTCGAGGATCGGGATTGTCCGATTCGAGAAGAAGTTTATTAGTAACTAACAGACGTATTTGATTGGCGTTGTCTACAACGCGTACCGCATGTTCAGTAAGAATAGCCTTAGCAGCGTAATAGGTAGCCGGCTTGAAGTCTTCTGTAGCACGCAGTGCTACCTTTTGCGTAGTTTCTTCCGGATAAACGGACGCTAGTACTGCACGTTCGGCAGTATCCACATCATCGTCTGTAAAGGCATCTTCGAACCCGAGGAACTCGGCGGTGCGGCACGCAGCCTCAACTTTCTCTTTGAAATCACTAAGCCTATTGCTGGATTCCGGAAAAGGAATTGTCAAGTCTGGATGTATAGATAGCATAACTACGCATTGTCCGCGTTAGGTTTTATAGGAACGTATTTGAAATAATAAAAAAATTTTTGTCAAGCCTTTTTATTTTGGTACGGGGGGTGTTTCTAGGATTGGGATTGGTTAGGTTGGGGATAAATTAGGGTGGGGATTTTGAAAAATTGGTGATCGTTCGTTTGGAATAGTAATACTAGACCCCGGATGGAACCAACTCTCAGGTTTGGGGTGTAGGGGTCGCCATGCCAACCTGCCAGAAAAGTACCGGTATCGGTATAAACCGTTTATACCGTTTTAATTCCAAGCGAGCGCGGTAGCGCGAGGCCCGGCTGATATTGTCAACACGTGTTGACATTCTTCATTGTTCTATTGTTTGCATTGTTTGCTTGTTCATGAGATAATTACTTCGTGGTTCGGGGAATTGTCCCCGGCCCGTGCCGGACTTTCCCGGCGCTCTTTTCGAGAGGTGTAATATGTCTACTGTTATCGAAGCAAGCCAAAAGTTTGTAGCCCAAGTCATGACCACGGAAGTCATGGGTATCGTCACGGACTACGCTAAACAAGCCGTTAAGAACGAAGGTAGCCTAAGGAAATTGTCTGATTTATTCCATCAAAAGGGCGGGCGCGTGGCTCATGTTCGCGCTGTCGAAGGTGAAACCCCGGAGGATAAATCGACTCGCCTTGAAATGGTTCGGGTATGGGATGAGGCCTTTATATCTGGCATGAACCCCACACATAAAGCCGTACTTGCTATGGACAAGAAAACAGCCAAAAACGCCACGGACAAACAAAAGGAAGATAGGCACACAGCTCAACGGATTCTGTCGGTATATCGCGGACGTTTTGTTGCGTATCTCGACAAGCTTGAAAATCCAAACGGTAAGCCGGAAAAGGAAAAGACCGAAAAGGAAAAGACGGAAGCCACCGGCGAGAAGTCACCGGAACAATTCATTCTCGAAGACCTAGTATCACTTCGTGGGCATGCCATGAAGTGCCCGGAGGGCGAGTTGATCGACGCAATTCTAACCTTCACTGCACAAGCTATTATGGCATTGGGCGGATCAATCGAGTAACACTATTGGGGCGGGAATTACCCGCCCCCTTTTTTGAGAGAACATTATGAATACGTGGACGATCTGGCTGATTATTCTTTCATGGGTTTTGCTACCCGGACTGATTGAGAAATTTCTTTGATCGAAGCCCCCGAAAGGGGGCTTTTTTGTGCCCGGAATTTACCGGCCCCCGTGATAGTGACTTGCATAGGCGAGGAACACAGGGAACAAGCGAACAAAGATAGTCCAACAACAATCGAACAAAGCTAGTCTGACAACACGCGAACAAAGCTAGTCCGGAACAAGCGAACAAAGCTAGTCCGGAACAAGCGAACAAAGTATGATAGTGACTTGCATAGGCGAGGAACATAGGAAACACAGAACAAAGTAGGATTAAAAAATGTCAACAGTGTTGACATTGTTAGTTTGTTGGACGGATTAGCGCTTGCTATTGTTCTTGATTGTTCTTGCTATTGTAGTTGGACGGAACAAAACTAAGTGCCTGTTTTTTAAAGTTTTTTTTGCTATTGTTCGTTTTGTTCCGGTCTGGGGGAAAATGCACCGACATTTCTTTCTTTCTTTCTTTTTCGGATTATTTTTCAGCACCAAGTAAAAAGATTCAAGTATAGTAAAATCAGTCATCTTAAGAACATTCGTTCAAACCGCACCACATAAGGGTTTCATCAAGAACAAAAGGCCAACTACAATCAGAACATTAGTTCAAACCGCGCCATTCCTGAATTGTTACCTTTTCCTATAAAAGTACCAAAATAACTTGACAACTACGTAACATAGTATAAAATATAGTCTCCATTCACTAACCCGTAGGAACATTGTTATGTCCATCAAGAACGCAATCGAACGTGCAGTGACTCAACCGCAACCGCAATCTACCGAGCAAGCCGATCCGATGTCAGAAAAAGCCAGAGAACGCGCGGACTCCTCTCTGATGCACCTACACGTGCCTAAATACGTCAGGAAAGAGCTAGTCCTATCAGCGTTGAACTCGGATGTAGCCGTAGGTAGGCTGGCAATAGAGGTGCTGAAGTCATGGGCAAATGCTCAGATTAAGAAGCGCGAAGGTCAAGAACACCTCGACTAATCACACACGGGGTAGCTAACACTACCCCAACAACCTAACAATGTAACTTGACAACAACCTAACAATCTGATATAATATGTCTTAACGAGTGGGATAACTTGCTTGTTACTTTTCCAATGTCAACAGTGTTGACAATTTTACTGGAGGTCATATGAACAACCGCTTCATCCTTGTTTGTCTCACCCTGTCGGGCATCGCCCTCATCGTCACCATCCTGTCATGGCTAACCAAACCATCAACCCCAACGGTGCAGTTATCAGCAAAAGACTGGATGTGCGTCGAGTCCGCACCAAACGGCCTTCAGGCCGAGTGCACAATGTATACCCGCGCAGTTAAGCACGCAGGAGCCAAACAATGAGTAAGGTAGAACTTTATTACGTGGACGCTAACACTCTCGTCCTCACCAACGGCTTCATCACGGACTACATCAGACTGACCGGCTCCAACCGCCGACCGTGGTTTTACTTAGATACCGCATACCTACCGCTGTCATCAGATAACAGATCCAAAATCAATGAGTATGCCTGTGAGCGTATCGTGCGTGAACGTAACGCTGAGATCGACCGTATCCTTGCTGAGGAAGGCACACACCATCCATGGGATGCACCGAGATCGTTCGCATGAGACTATGTCTAAAATGCTCTGAGGAAGTCCCAGAGAAGCGCTCTGCGCTAGGTTATGACACGTGCCTACCATGCGGTGAGGTGTATGCAAGAAAAAGACGGCATTGCATTGTAAATATGTCTAAATCTAACTACATGGTAGTAACAGACAGGGAAACCCTGAAGCAACTTAACCCAAAGAGGACATGACCATGTCAACCCTTAAATACGAGTGGAGAAAATACCTAAAAGAGATGCGGACAGACGGCTTCGCTGTGGTGTTTATAACACCAGATACCCTTAAGGGTATCGACCCGAGTGCAGTAGAACAGCACATGATTACAAGTGCAAAAGAGTTTATAGAAGGAGAATCAGATGATTGAGCGTGGCGAGATTTTCAAAATCGGGGCTAAGGATTATGCAGTAACACACGTTGATGTAATCAACGAAAAGGTAACCCTAGTCGAGGCCAAACCTAATAACCCCAATGACCGCGTAACAATAACCCTGAGTGCGAAAGCTTTGGGAGTATTACTAAAAGAGAATGACTAACAAAGACTAACAAACTAACACAAGCCGAGTCTAAAATGTCAACACTGTTGACATAACTACACACTAAACCAACAACTAATAGGTGATTTATGAACGCTAGTAACACATTTAATTTCAACACCCCGGAAGTATCCGCACCTTCCATATCCTCATCAGCCATGCTCGTAGAACTGTCCATATCACAGTGGACTGGTAAGAAAACTGACAAGCGGGTTACCCGCAACGTCAAGGCTAGTGAGGGTGCAGTAGAAGCAGCGGGTAGGTTTGCCAAGAGTCTATTACCAGACGAGCCGACGTTCGAGAGGTTGAACACATTAGTAGGTAGCGCACGTACCGAACACTATTTCTACACGATGCCATGGGCATCCAAGGGGCCGAGACTCTTAACAACCACGTTGTTCGTGGACTACCAAAAGACGTTGAGCGCGATTGTCAATGAATTCCAAAACGTAGCGCTTCCCGCTTTCCTAGATAACTACGACAACATGGTGCAACGTGCACCTAACAAGCTAGGGTCTATGTTCGACCCAGAGGACTACCCGGATGTGTATGAGATCCAAGGCAAGTTCTCAATGACTCTTAATTATTTCCCTGTACCAACCGCAGGTGATTTCCGAGTGGACGTAGGCAACGAAGCGATGGAGGTATTGCGGGATTCCTATGCTAATTACTACAAGGAACAGATGGCATCGGCCTATAAGGACGTATGGGAACGTACGTACAAGGTGCTCAAGAACATGAGCGACAGACTGGAGGGTGAGAAGGCACAAGCTTTCCATGGGACATTGGTTACGAACGTAACAGACATGATCGAACTGCTAGACAAGTTCAACGTAACGGATGATCCGCAGATGCAGAGAGCCAAGGAACGACTATCACAGGCCATGCGTGGCGTAACGAGCGAAGGCTTGAAGGAAGACAATTATTACCGCGCAGAAACCAAGCGCACTGTAGATAAGATCCTGAGTGAGTTCGAGTGGTAACTCGAAAATGTCAACACTGTTGACATAGGGTAGGTTAGTTATGGCAATATGGTCTTGGCAATTTATAGGAGGTCACAATGCCAAGTCTGAAAGGAAAGTCCAACCCGGC
>Ga0316221_1000663_pt1 | contig 41949 bp, 56 predicted proteins | sample TBH18007metaG_FD_206003 | JGI IMG/M metagenome (GOLD analysis project Ga0316221, IMG submission 206003) | Freshwater microbial communities from Trout Bog Lake, Wisconsin, USA - TBH18007 | ecosystem: Environmental > Aquatic > Freshwater > Lake > Hypolimnion/Profundal zone | place: USA: Wisconsin... | reverse complement strand
CATCAGTCAGACTCAGACAAGCACAACCCCTGCCGAGCCTAGCAAGTCCGAAGTCAAGCGTATAACCACACTAGAAACAAACATGGTTAAACGCATTAAAGAATTAGCCGAGGCTAACGGTAAACTTACTGCCCAAGTTGCAGACTTACAGTCAGAGAACAACCGACTGCGTCATTTATACATGGACAAGCAAGCCGTAGTTAAATACCTTGAGGATAAGATTGAATCCTTTTGGGGTATTGGCGAAGAGTTTTAAGTGAGCTTCACTATCTATCAGCATGATGGTTTAAAGGTAATTCAATGGTTTAAGACTATTGATGAACTTCTTGCCAGCATGCTGGTTAACCCTAATGACAGATACCACCGAAACCCATGAGCAAAATCCCTAAGAACGCTACTAGGAAGCAACAGAAGTGGCAAGCGAAGACTTTAACTGAAATGTTTGCTAATATCAGGAGAGGTCAAGAATATGTAACTGTGGTAATGCAGAGGGATTCTTGGGAAACATTACGATACGCTATTGATTTAGCATTTAGAGAAGAGGAAAAGTTTATGGCAAAGGCAAAAGAAAAACTAACAGTTAAAGTACCTGCAATCCGAGAGAAGTCAGGCAATATTGTTGAAGCACCGAGCAAAGCATATTCACATGAAGAACTAATCATAAAGGAAGGCAAGAAAGCTAAAGGCTCGAAGCATATGTTTGAGTTGTCAAACGGTAAAGTTGTTAACCGTAAGAAAGCTGCGAAGGTAGCAGAAGCGGCTGGTGAAGTACCTAAGTCCGTTGGTAAAAAACTACATTCTCACGACTTGCGTAAAGCTGAACGCATCAAGAAAATAAAGGAGAGTAAGATTAAATGAACGATGAAGACTTTGTAGATGCGGCATTTATGTTGAACATGGTAGGAATTATTATACGGGGTAATGTTCTGTCTAATAAAGCTGATGATGCAAGAGAAGCACTTGCCATAGCAAAACATATGCTTGCAGTCCGCAATGAAGACGAGAATGACGATGGTATAGCCACAATTAAAAAGAGAAAGTATGTCAGAAAAAATTGATATAAGAAAAGCCGCAAGAGAAGCGGAACACAGTATCACAGGTAAACGGTTTTGTACGAGTTGTCAGAGTATGCAACCTGCCTTAACAGGCAAAATCATAGAAGGCAAACGTAACAGGTGGCAATGTTTTAACTGTAATAAAAGGGTAAGTTCACGGAAGTATTCAAAAGGAGAAGGCGACAAATGAGAGACGGTGGTAAAGGTGATACACCAAGACCTTTAGGTGTGCCAATGGAACAGTTTGATAAAAACTTTGAGGCTATCTTTGGTAAAAAAGAACGACGAACAGAGCCTATTCCGTTTGCAGGCATGGTTGATGTAGAAGAAGAAAATAGCCCATTGCCTGATGCGTAAACCATTCGAACAAGAACTACACGATCTTTATGATGCGCCCGCTAAACAAGCGGTAGCTAAGTATATGGAAAGAACTTGTGGTGTGACAGTACAAGCTAACCCCGATCAATACGGGGTTGATTTGCTTTTGTATAAAGGATATAAGAAATGTGTTGGGTACGCAGAAGTAGAAGTAAGGCAATGGAGTCCTGACTGCCCATACCCCACAATCCATGTGCCTAAACGTAAGGCTAAGTTCTTTAGCAATCGTACTTTGTTCTTTGCTTTAACCAAAGATATGCAGTCTGCGTATTGGATTGAAACTAAGAATATTAGCAAGCACCCCATCAAAGAGATTAGTAACTATAAAGTTCCTCGGGGTGAATATTTTTATGATGTACCAACAAATGAATTTGTGTTAATAAATTTAGGAGAATGAAATGACTATATCTGTATCAATTCAAAAGGAGAATAAAGATGGTTCGGCTGACGCTCTCATCAGGTTCGAAAAAGAAGACCTCGAAACACTCGTACAGTGGGGGCTTATCAGTATGCTTAAAGAAGCCGTTAATGAATATGCCACTGCCGAGCAAATTAGCGCACGAGCTAGTGCTGAGTCTACTAAAACAGTTAAAGGAAGAAAGCCAGCAATTAAACCCATCAAAAAGAAAAAGAAAAAGAAAAAAGAAGTAGAAGTAGATATTGATGGGAGATGTTAATGAACAATGAACCAGTAGCGTGGATGCCAGTAATTGGATTTGAAGAAAACTATGAAGTTTCCAATACTGGTGATATTAGAAACATACAAACAGGCAAAATATTAGCCAAAAATACTATGGGTGCTGGCTATTACAAAGCAGACCTATGGCAAAACGGCAAGCGCAAACAAACATCAATTCATAGGGTGGTTGCTGAATCGTTTTTAGGCTTTCCTGATTGTGCAATGGAAGTCAATCATAAAGATGGTAATAAGCTAAACAATCATGTAAGCAATCTTGAATGGGTTACAAGGTCTGAAAACGAACAACATAGTCGTGAAGTATTGGGCAACTTATGCAAGCCAGTTAAAGCAATATGCTTAAAAACAGGTGAAGTTCGCATATACCCATCACAAACTGCTACCGCTAGAGATGGATTTGAGCCTAAATGCGTATCTGATATTTGCCTTAAAAAAGACCGATACACGCATAAAGGCTGGGCTTTTGAGTATTACACCCATCCAGCAAAGACACTAACAGATGAGGAAATAGATGCAGTAGGTGATGAAGTTTCAAATCTTATTGACACCTATGCTGGTAGACGAGAATTTGCTAGAGCAATACTAAGAAAGGCAAGCGAAAAATGAAAACAAACCATGATGGAACAATTACTTTAAATGCTTATGATACTTGGACTGCTTGCAATACTTGTGGTCAAAGAGTTACAGGCGATTCTATCCATACTTGCTCACCACAGTTAAAGACACTAACAGATGAGGAAGATACAAAGTGCCAATACTGCAAACAAGGGTGTATTCGGTGTGATGCTAGAAAATTACTAACAGATGAAGAAATAAGGCAGATTGCCGTTGAATGTGGTGTTTATATAAATGAACAGGGGAGTATTTATCCTGACGATATATGTATTTATAGCTTTGCTAGAGCAATACTAAGAAAGGCACAAGAGTGAGCATAATAACGATTGACTTTGAGACTTACTATGATAAGTCAACATTCAGTCTGTCAAAGATGACGACTGAGGAATATGTGCGTGATGATAGGTTTGAAGTTATCGGTGTAGCCGTTAAAGTAGACGGTGGCGAAACCGAATGGGCTAGTGGTACGCATGAACAATTAGCAAGCTACCTAAAAACTTTTGATTGGAAGAACTCAATGTGCATAGCGCACAATATGGTATTCGATGGCTTTATTCTTTCTGAACGCTTTGGTATCTATCCTAAAATCTACGCTGATACTTTATCTATGGCTCGTGCATTACATGGTGTTGAAGTTGGCGGCAGCCTTGGAGTGTTAGTAGAAAGATACAAACTAGGTGTTAAGGGTGATGAAGTTATCGCCGCCACCGGGAAATACAGGTCAGACTTCACAGAAGAAGATCTTGATAGATATGGTGATTACTGTGTCAATGATGTGGAGTTAACCTACAAACTATTTAATCTAATGATTACCAAAGGCTTCCCCAAATCAGAGATGAAGTTAATAGACCTGACCATGCGGATGTTCTGCCAACCAAAACTAGAACTAAATTTAACTTTACTTGAACAGCATTATGATGATGTTAGGGCGGCAAAGGCTAAGTTGTTAATAGAAGCTGGTATTACTAGTCGTGAGGAACTGATGAGTAATCAGAAGTTTGCCGAACTATTAAAACAGTTAGGTGTAGAACCCCCTACAAAAATTAGCCCAACAACAGGTAAAGAAGCCCTTGCTCTAGCTAAAAATGACGAAGACTTTAAGGCTTTGTCTGAACATCCTGATGTAAGAGTGCAGGCTTTAGTAGCGGCTCGCATTGGGTCGAAATCAACGCTTGAAGAAACTCGTACTGAAAGGTTTATTGGAATCGCCAAGCGAGGGTTGATGCCAGTCCCACTCAAGTATTATGCGGCTCATACAGGGCGATGGGGTGGTAGCGACTCGCTGAACTTACAGAACTTGCCAAGCAGGGGTACGAATGCAGGTAAGCTGAAGAAGGCTATCGAAGCACCTGAAGGTTATGTAATTATTGACGCTGACTCAGCACAGATTGAAGCAAGAGTATTAGCGTGGTTGGCAGGACAAGATGATTTAGTAAAGGCTTTTACAGATGGCGAGGATGTATATAAAATCATGGCTTCTGCTATATATAGCAAGGCAGTCGAGGAAATTAGCAAAGAGGAACGCTTTGTCGGTAAGACAACAATCCTTGGGGCTGGCTACGGCATGGGGGCGCAGAAATTCGGGGCGCAACTTAAGACTTTCGGCGCAGAAGTTACAGAAGATGAGGCACGGCATATTATCCAAATCTATCGGGAGACTTATCCAAACATAACCGCTTTGTGGCGACAAGCACAGGGGGCCTTAGACGCTATAACCAAAGGCATGACAACATCTTTAGGTAAAGAGGGTGTGCTGTATGTGGACCCAAAAGAACGTGGGGTTAGATTACCTAGCGGACTCTTTATGCGATACGACAAACTTGTTGCAGTTAAAGACGAAAACAACAAACTGCAATATCAATACAAGACTCGTTACGGTTGGAATAAGATATACGGCGGTAAAGTTATTGAGAATGTTTGCCAAGCCCTAGCCCGTTGCATCATTGGTGAGCAGATGATAAAGATAGCTAAGAAGTACGATGTTGTTTTAACGGTACACGATGCGATTGCCTGTATAGTTAAGGAAGATGAAGTAGAGGAAGCCCAAGCCTACATTGAAGAATGTATGAAATGGACACCCGAGTGGGCAGAAGGATTGCCTGTTAATTGTGAATCAGGATATGGGAAAAGCTATGGCGATTGCTAATATTACTAGAAAACAACTACTAGACTTGTTAAGGCCTGGGATTAACGAGTTATTTGAAAAAGCATACACAGAATTTGACCCACAAACATATATAAAGGAGGTGGATTTTGGACAAGATATACAAGATGCAAAACTACAACATCGGCTACACGATAACCGATGAAATGATTGAAGACCAAGTAGCTAATGTTATGGCAGATAAGTATACGACTGCACTGGCTAACTCTTTAGGTATGACTAAGGAAGCAGTTGCCGCTAGTATTTGGGAGATGGGTGCGCAAGCACCTAAAGACTATATAAAAGAGGTGAACTTTGATGAGTAACTTAACGCTAGGCGGGCTGACACTTTGCAAAAACAAAGATAGTGAGTATAAGTGGATTCGGGCGGATGTAACTCCCCAAGGATGGAATCCCGTAGGCACAACAGACAGCGATGTAAATGTTTTTAGAGTGCCTGTCTTTGACGCACCTTATATTAAAGAAGTGGACTTCAAATGAAACTACCAGCGTGGTCGTATTCAAGCATTAAATTGTTTGACCAATGCCCTAAAAAATATTACCACCTGCGTGTAGTAAAAGACGTTAAAGAACCACCAACGGATGCGATCTTATACGGTAAGCAGTTCCACGAAGCGGCCGAACTATATGTTAGAGATGGTACACCCATACCCCCACAATTTGCATTTGCTAAGTCTGCATTAGATAATCTAAAACAGTTAGAAGGTGAGAAGCATTGTGAACTTGAGATGGGTTTAACTGAAAATTTAGAGCCATGTGGATTTAAAGACCCTGATGTATGGTGGCGAGGGGTAGCTGACCTAGCGGTTATCAATGGTGACGAAGGCAGGGTACTTGATTACAAGACAGGAAAGTCTGCCAAGTATGCGGACACTGACCAGCTAGAGTTGATGGCACTTGCTATGTTCAAGCACTTTCCCGAATTGCGCCTAGTAAAAGGGGCATTGTTCTTTGTTATTTCCAAGAACTTTATAAAAGACTCGTATAACAAGGAAAACCAAGATAAAATGTGGGCTAAGTGGCTTGCAGAATACAATCGTATGAAGTTCGCCTATGAGAACAATGTGTGGAATCCACGACCAAGTGGACTGTGCCGAAAGCACTGTTTGGTGTTGGAATGCCCCCACAACGGAAGGAACTGATATGGGTGAGATGTTAGAGTTGGAGAACGCACACTTGACTAGCCGTAGCCATTTAGTGATAGATCACCCTGCGTATTACTATCCAGTCTTAAAAACTCAATACGGGTGGACTGATGGAAAGACTACGGTGTGGAATGATGAGTGGGAAATAAAGGAATTAAAAGATGCCTTACGTAAATAAGCCTCGTCCTTATGCTAAAGAATACCAGCAACAAAAAGATCGAGGTGAACTCGAGCGTCGTATGGAACGTCAACGTGCAAGACGTGCGATTGATAAGATGTATCCTGATAAAAATAAAAATGGTAAAGCAGACATTCGTGAAGGTAAAGATGTTGCCCACGTGAAAGCACTTGACAAGGGTGGCTCAAATAAGAACGGTGTGTTCATCGAATCAGCAAGCGGTAATCGTGCCTTTAAAAGAGATAAGAAAAGCAACTTAGTAGGGGAAACTACTAAGAAAGAAAAGGGCGAAAAGAAGTTAAGCAAGGTTGTAAAGTTAAAGAAATAGTAGTAAACTTGTAGTACAAATTAGATGGGTGAAGTGGGAGACCACTTTCACCTGATATTCGCTTCATTGGAGAATGTGTGGAAATCAAAGACAACAAGGTATTGTTGCTGAATTTACGTAACCCGAATAAGATTACGACCGTCATTCCCAAGAGTAAACAAATTGGGGAGAATCAAGTGGCTGTGCATTGGGGGCTAGACGAAGCAAGAGTATTAAGAAATTTATCAATTAAAAATGTACCATCACCGATACTTGGGCAATACAAGTGGGAAGGTGTACACAAACCGTTTGAACATCAGAAAGATACATCATCGTTCTTAACCTTAAACCCTCGTGCATTCTGCCTTAACGAGCAGGGTACAGGGAAAACAGGTAGTGTTATTTGGGCGGCAGACTATCTAATGAAGATAGGTAAGATCAAGCGTGTGCTAGTCATCTGCCCTTTATCTATTATGGATTCAGCATGGAGAGCAGACCTATTTAAGTTTGCCATGCACCGCCAAGTAGACATAGCTTATGGTAGTAAAGAGAAACGGGCTAGGATTATTAAGTCTACCGCTGAGTTCGTCATCATCAACTACGACGGAGTGGAAATTGTACAAGACGATATAGTAGCAGGTGGCTTTGACTTAATTGTTATTGACGAAGCGAACGCATACAAGAATGCCCAGACGACTCGTTGGAAAACACTCAATAAGATATTGAAACCAGAGACATGGTTATGGATGCTTACAGGAACACCAGCCGCACAGTCACCCGTAGACGCATATGGACTAGCAAAGTTAGTGAATCCAACAGGAGTGCCTAGATTCTATTCAGCATTTAAAGATATGGTGATGTACAAGGTGTCGCAGTTCCGTTGGGTAGTCAGACCAAACGCAGATCAAATTGTATTTGAAGCATTACAGCCAGCAATTCGTTATACCAAAGAAGAATGCCTTGACTTACCTGAACAAATCTTTGTGACTCGTGATGTAGAACTTACACCACAACAGAAGAAATACTATGAGTTACTGCGTAAGCAACTTGTCGTTTCAACATCAGGTGAGCAAATTACATCAGTAAATGCTGCAGTCGGTATGAGCAAACTCCTACAAATATCTTGTGGTGCAGTCTATTCAGATTCGGGGGAGACACTTGAGTTTGATATTTCCAATCGCTACAAAGTTATGCGAGAAGTTATTGATGAGACCAAGCAGAAGATTTTGATCTTTGTGCCGTTTAAGAACACTATTCAAATCCTAGCGCAAAAGCTAGAACTAGACGGCTTTAGTACCGAGATTATCAACGGGGATGTGCCACACAATAAACGCACTGAGATTTTCAAGAATTTTCAAGAAAAGCCTGACCCACGCATCCTGATTATCCAACCATTAGCGGCGGCTCATGGAGTCACTTTAACGGCGGCTGATACGATTATTTGGTGGGGGCCGACCCCAAGCCTAGAAACATACGCACAAGCTAATGCAAGGGCGCATAGAGCAGGACAGAAGCATCCAGTTACGGTAGTTAGGTTGCAAGGAAGCAACGCTGAAAAACATATGTATAAAATGCTTGACAACCGTATTACAGATCACGTAAAGTTAGTTGAACTTTACAAGAATTTACTTGAGTAAAGTAATATTTGATAGGGAGAATGAGATGGACAATGAAGGATTATCAATAGAAAAACTGACTCGTGTCTACATCAAGATGCGAGAAAAGAAGAGTGAATTAGACCACGAACTTAAACAAAAGATCGGGAAGTTGGAAGATGATATGCAGACCGTTAAGACTGCCATCCTCGACCAAATGAAAGAACTTGGAGTTGAAAGTTTAAGGACTGATGCTGGTGTTGTGTACCGAACCGTTAAGACCAAGTATGCGACAACAGACTGGGAATCTATGGGCAAGTTTATTCTTGAACATGGTGTGCCTGAATTATTAGTGAAAGCGATTAACCAATCTAATATGCAGGCATTTTTAGAGGAAAACCCCGACTTGCTTCCGCCGGGGCTTAATGCAAACATGGAATATTCCGTGACTATTAAAAGGAAATAAGATGGTTGATGAAACCTTTGTACCGATAGAAGATATTGCGAAATACTTTGCTGTTTCCGTATCAACTGTTCGTGGTTGGATTCGACAGGACTTAATCCCTGCGCTAAAGATTGGCGGTGTATATCGTTTCAAAATTGGCGAAGTGGAGCAAGCCTTGCGAAAACTAAGCGGCGGTGAATTAGTAAGAGAAGAAGCAGATGGAAGTCTAACGGTTAACTGTGACCCTAATGATGCCCAACTGACATTAAATTTTAACCCTGACGAAGACATTTAAGGAGAATGACATGGATGACCAAATCCAAGCAGTAGACCCAGCAGTAAAAGCAGAGCAAGAAGCACAGATGCAAAAGCAGTTTCGAGCAATGTGTGTCGATTTTGCAACACGTGCTAAAGATGTAGATTCAGATACTATCATTGATATTGCCAAGAAGATTGGCGCATATATTTCAGGAGAATAATAATGAGCGAAATGACTTTATTTAAAGGCGGACTGCCAGCCTATTTAAAAGCAGCTTCAGATGATGCAACCAATGCCCTAGCTGGTACAGGCGAAGGTGGTTTAGGTGCACGTCGTATTAGCATTAAAGGCGGTGTATTCCGTGAGTTCATTGGCGGTAAAGAGTTCCGTGTATCGGAAGAACGCTCTATGAACGTAGTGATTATTAAAGCTGCGCCGAAAGTATCCCGCATATTTTATGCTGGTAGCTATACCGAAGGTGAAGCAGTATCCCCAACTTGCTGGTCATCCGACAGTCAGCGCCCTGATGAGAAAGTCAAGGCAGAGAACAAGCAATCAGCCACCTGCTTGAACTGCCCACAAAACATCAAAGGTTCTGGTCAGGGTGAAAGCCGTGCCTGCCGTTATCAACAGCGCCTCGCAGTCGTCATCGATGGTGAAATTGATAAAGAAGAAGTTTACCAATTAGTACTGCCACCTACATCCGTGTTTGGTGATGGTGAAAAGGGTAAGCTCCCTCTTCAGGCATATGCTCGCCATCTTAAGAACCACGGTACCCCCATTACCGGTGTGGTTACTGAGATGCGGTTTGACACAGCAAGCCCCACACCTAAGTTAGTATTTAAGCCTGTGCGCCCTGTAACCGAGGATGAGTTCTTGAAAATCCAAGAACTTAAGGAATCTAAGGAAGCTATTGCCGCCATTACCCTGACGGTAGCACAGACTGATGGTGTTAAGGATAAGCCGAAAGTAACGGCTATTGGGCGCACTACACCTGCCGTAGTAGAGGCAGTTGAAGCCGAAGTCATCGACGAACCAAAGAAATCACCACCTAAGAAAGCCGTAGTTGGCAACGAGCCTAAACTAGAAGACCTAGTTGGCGAATGGGATGATTGATAATAAGTAGTAGAAGTTTTGGGGTGTTGCGTACTTAAAGGGTGACTTAAACGACCACTCGCCCCACCTAACAATGGGTGGCTATGAACAATTTAGAATTTTTACAGCAAGTCCTTGGCGACGAAGGATACTACTGCATAGTTGGGCTAAAGAAAGACTCGGACAAACCAGTCCAAAAGTTTTTCCAAAAGCTAGAAGATGCGGCAAATGTTGCTGAGAACTTAAAAAATGAAGGCTATGATGCGTACTACGCTCTAGCTACGTTTGAAGATGGGAAGTCAAGAAAAACTGCTAATGTTAAGCAGTTAAGGTCTTTGTTTATCGACCTCGATTGTGGTCAGGGAAAACCCTATGAAACACAGGTAGAAGCACTTGCAGGTTTAAAGGCTTTTTGTAAAACTACGGGTATGCCGAAACCAACGCTTGTAAACTCAGGCGGGGGAGTACACGCATATTGGCCGCTAACAGAACCTGTTTCACGTGAAACATGGACACCACTAGCTGAGAAGTTAAAGAGCATGTGCGATGAGCACGACCTGTTTGCTGACCCTGTGGTGACGGCTGACTCTGTACGAATCCTGCGTGTGCCGGGGACATTGAACTACAAGAACGATGAGGCTAGACCTGTTACGTTAATCGGTAGCTCATCAGGCTCATATGAACTAAACACACTAAAAGATATTATTGGTGAGCCTATTGTTCGCAAGTCTTATATACCACGTGGTGAGATGGATGATGTAACCAAGGCTATTCTTGGCAACTACACCAATCGGTTTAAGACAATTATGATTAAAACCATAAAAGGTGAGGGTTGTCAGCAACTTGCGCATATAATTAAAGAGCAGGCCACTATGCCCGAACCTATGTGGAGAGCAGGCCTAAGTATTGCCAAATTTTGTATAGATGCAGATATTGCGATTAAGAAGATATCTGAGCATCACCCTGAATACAGCCCAACATTTGCTGACAGCAAGGTACGTAATATCAAAGGTGGTCCTTATACGTGTGCTAAGTTTGAAGAATATAACCCTAGAGGTTGTGACAACTGCGTACACAAGGGTGTAATCAAATCGCCTATTGTTCTTGGCAGAGAAGTACAGGAAGCTAATGATGACGATAACATTGTTGAAGATGTTCCGTTCCAGGTAGATCAAGGTCACACACAGACATACGTTATACCAAAATACCCCGAGCCATATTTCCGGGGTAAAAATGGAGGCATCTACAAACGAGTTGTTAAGCAGGATGACGAAGTAGAAGTCTTGGTATATCACAATGATATGTATATGACTCGTCGCTTGGATGATTCGGAAGTGGGTGAGGCTGTAGTTGTTCGATTACACCTGCCTAGAGATGGGGTGCGTGAGTTCACAATGCCTGCATCTGCAGTTACATCAAAAGAAGAATTAAGGAAGTACTTGTCCTCTAAAGGTTTATGGCAAGGAAAGATAGATGAGATTATGTCTTATCTAATAGCTTGGGGAAATCATATGCAATTAAAAGGTAAAGCCGACACCGCAAGACGGCAGTTTGGTTGGGTTGATGAAAAGTACGAAGCGTTTGTTATTGGTGATAAAGAAATTCGTGCAGATCGTGTAGACCATAACCCACCATCGTCATCTACAGGGCATTTGTTTCATGCGTTTCAGACTAAAGGCAGTATGGATGCGTGGAGAGAAGCTATGGCTTTCTATAAGAAGCCCGGAATGGAGATGCACCAATTTATGATTGGTCTTGCGTTCGGCTCGATTTTTACAGACTTTACTCCTATCAATGCGGCACTCTTACATATCTTTAGTCCTGAGTCAGGTATTGGTAAAACTACTGCGCTGTTTGCAGGAGCTAGTGTTTGGGGCGACCCTACTAAGCTGGTGTTAAAAGAATCAGATACAACAAACTCTAAGATGTTACGTGCTGAGTTATACAACAATCTGTTCCTACCAATGGATGAAGTTACTAATGCTACGGCTAAAGACTTGAGTGACTTTGTATATCAATACACATCAGGCTCACAAAAGAACCGTATGACTGCATCATCTAATGGTGAGCGTCATCGTGGTGAACCTTGGAAACAAGTTGGTGTAAGCACAGGTAATGCCTCTATTATGGAGAAGATGAGTATTTATAAGGCTCTTCCAAAAGGTGAAGCCATGCGTATTCTTGAGGTTCGTGCTAAGCCTGTAGAGGGTTTAGATAAAGCCGAAACCGACGAATTAAGTGCCGCATTACAGCACAACTATGGACACGCATACATACCGTTTTTACAATATGTCATGAATGATATTGCTGGTATCAAAGAGTTATATAAGACTACTCAGTATCGGCTTGACCAAAAGTGTGGGTTTACTCCAGCAGATCGCTTTCACTCTGTACTAGTAGCAGATGGCATAACAGGATTGATGGTTGCTAAACGGGCTGGTTTGATTGACTACGACATTAAACCTATAGTTGAATGGGTTGTTAGTGCAGTTAAGAATATTAAAAGCCAAGTACAGTCTATGGATGTTAGTGCTGAAAGTACTTTAACTAATTACCTTGCAGAGAATTGGAACAACGTGCTTCGTATTAGTAGTACACAAGATGCCCGTAGTTTACCCAAGGATGAAGTAGAGCACTTAGTTATTCCTGATGCTACACCAAGGATGCACTTTATAGCACGACATGAATATGATATTAATATGTTGTATCTTTATACTGATCCGTTTAAGGCTTGGTGTGTTAAGAAGCAGGTAGACTATGCTGGCTTAGTAGACTCCTTGAAACGTGGTAGAACTAAAGCTAAGATTGACAAGAAACGTATGGGTAAAGGCACTCGTATGAGCCTACCATCGTTAGATGTGTTGTGGGTTAACTGTGAAGGATTTATGGATGAGGACAGACAAGAAGAACTCGCCGCCATTGCAGCGCACAAGGCCGCTATTGAAGGTGATGCACTTGGGGCAAGTATGCCCTGATGGTGTAGTTATTGATGTAAATTGGGATAATTTTCATGTGGGGATGTCTGTATTTATCCCTGCAGTTAACTTATCAAGGTTAAACAAACAGATGCAAGCTATAGCAAAGACTAAAGGAATCCAAGTAAAAGGATTCGATAGAATTGAAGGTAAAAAATTAGGTATGCGTTTTTGGCGAATTGTGTAGTACACTTTCTACGCAACGCTCATTCTCCTGTTGCATTGTTCTCGTGAGGAACTACCCCTTGGTCCCCGGCTCAAAAGGCTGGGGATTTTTTTATTGGTCGTATTCGGCAGCGTTACGCATCATCTCGTCATAGAGTTTCTGACTAAACTGAACCCCTTTTACAGTACGCTTGGTAGCTGCTTCAAAGGCTCTTTGCGATGCGTCAAAAGTATCTTCGGTAATACCTAAGTCTGGATGCTTGGCATTTAAGTCTTTTAACTTCTGCTTATACTTTGCAGCATCTTCACCATCACCCATACGGTTAGCTACGTTCCATTGTTGGAGTAACTTAGACTTCTGTTGCAGGATAGTTTTTTCAACACCTTTTAAACGGCTATTAATTTCCAATTGGCGAACATATTCTGCTGGAGCAAAGCCCAATGCTTGAGCTGCAATACTAGCTGCACTAAGGTCTTCTGTAATTGGATCGCCACGTAAACTCTTGGCCCCTTCAGTACCAAAGCGATAAGCTTTAAAGATGTTACCAAGAGCTGATGGAAGTACAGTCTCCACGCCACGCTGCATGTTACCTTCGTTCATAAACTGTAAACCACGTCTAATTTTAGAAGCTACACCAAATGCTGGACCACCAAGAGTTTCTAGCATACCTTGTTCAAATGTTTGTGAACTAGATGATGGATTGCTTCTAAAAATTAAATCGCTCAAGCTAGTGCGGGATGCAATCTCAGCGCCAGTAACATAGTTCAACATACCCTTATAGGCAAACTCACCTACATACTTACGAGTTGCTGTCTCCATGTCATCTTCGTCATCATCTGCAAACAAGTTATACACCATAGCAGCAACACCAAACATTGGAATACCTTGTAAACCAGCAAAGAGTGCAGACGTACCATAAACACCAGCAATCTGACTCATAGCGGCTTTACGTACTTCTGGGCTTTCACCTTTAAGTGCATCACGTGTTACTTTAAATAACATGTAGTACATTGAAACACCATAGCGTTTGAACATGAACAAGACTTTACCCAAGCTATTCTTGGCAATAAGCGGAGCACTTGCGGCAGATACACCACCGTTAGTCATTTCGGTTACGTTAAACGCATACTTAGCTGCTTCAATTTCAGCTTCTTTACCTGTTTTACCTTGCTTCTTGAGCTTAGCCATCTGCAGGTCATAGGCAGCCATCATAGATACTTCACGGTTCATACGCTCACCATGATGGAATGCAAAGCTAGAAGCAGCATTTAAAGTACTACCCCAGTCTTTTCGACCATCTACTTCCAATACATCATGGAACTGTGAACGGTTAAACTGACCGAGCTTCTGACCTTCTTCAATTAACGTAGCGTACTTCTTACCCATTGCGGTATCAGCACCATAGTTAGTAATTGAAGGCATACCTTTTTGCTTAACTATTTCTTTGCTGCCAATCATTCTAGTAGAACGAACATCTTTGCCGTAGCCGCTATTCATATAGGTCTTATAGGCATTATTAATAGCACCCATAGTTTGACCCCATGTATGTTCACCAGCTAAGAACGGTGCAACAATCATAGGAACCTGACCCATGTTAACAAGAGCAGAGGATACGTTAAAACCTAGCAAATAGTTAAAGCCGAGCGTATTAAGCATCCTAGATACAGAGCTAATATTAGGATTATTAATTGACTCTACATGCTTTTCAAACACGCTAATGTAATCGTTAATTACCTTGTTATCTATTTTAGGAATAGCTTTAGGTTTACCGGTAGCATCTTTCTCTGTACTCATTCCACGGCTAGCAAGCTTAGAGTACTCTCTCATCTCTTCTAATAACTTATTAAGTTTTGCTGAGTATCTCATCCTACCAAGTTGTTGAGCTGTGTTGTACATACGGTCACGTAGTGCCTCGATAGCATCCTTCTTAAAACCAAGGGTTTCTTTACGCTTTTGGAAAGACTTAGCAAAAGAAGTTTCAGGCAACGTGCTGATGTACAAGCGCATTACTTCGTCGGCAGATTCATCGTAGCGTTTAGATGCTTCAGGGCTTAGATTCTTTGGCTTATTAATCTCGAGGATGTTAAGCATTTTGTTTACAAACGAACCTGATGGAGCACGGCTATACTTATATTCTGAAAGCTGGCTGAACTTAGATAAGTCTGAGGCACCTTCTTTAGCAATTAAATCATATTGCTTGTTACGTTCACGCTCAGTCTCGTATGCCTCAATGTAAGGTTCATTACCTAAGTTATAAGATAACCAGTATTTACCTTTACGAGTCAATGCAAAGTACGGGTCAATTTTACCACGTTTAGCTAACTTTTCTAACACGTCCTGCTTCATTTGCAAACGTGTTTTAGGATCAGTAACTAATGTATTAATACGGTCTTCAATAGAATCAAGAATATTTTGGTACATAGCACCATAGGCATTGCGCATTTGAACGTAAAGTTGTTTGCCCATTGGGTCTAACTTAAGGTACTTGTTTTTTACTCGGTCGTAATCTTCTTGACTTGTATCGTCTTTCTTAGGTTTAGTTGGATCAATTTTAGAAATAGTACTGTCGTAGACTACATCATTAAATGCATCAACAAACTTTTTACCTATCTTTTTAGCCCAGTCTTCTAAGCGTTTAATAAGCGGTTCAATGCTTTGGTTAAGGCCATTTACATAACCAGAGTGCTCGTCAATAATCTCATTGAACTTTGATGCCATAGGCAAGCCAGCACGTTTAGCTTCTTCAGTTAATGGCTTAACAGGTAAACACCATAAGGCAGCTTTAAGTGCATTGCCGAAAATACCGTTTTTAATAAGCTCATGCAATTTATTTGCACGGGCCGGGGTAAATACACCCGATTGTTCAACACGGTCAGCAAAACTATCAAAGATAGACTTAGCTTCTTTAGCTTCTACGGCAGGGGTGTTTTCCTTACGGAATGTACCTACAGTTGCTGGTGATGTATCTTCTCGTGGAACTCCTGTAGGCTGTTGCTTTCGTCCAATAGCTTGATAGCTTGGTCCAGCTTCGCTAGGTAATCCTTGTCCGCCCCGTCGTTCACCCCGTTCTTGAGAAACGTTTGAAGGAACAGTTTCGTTTCGTGCTTGGTTGCTGCCATCCTTGAAACGCTGTCCAATAGCCCTGTTATCTGCATATGATCCTACCTCATTTAAGTAATCAATAATATCTTTGTTTGCTCTTACTTCTTCAATAAACTTGTACTTTAACCATCTTAAATCAAAATCAGGGTTAGCTTCCAAATGAATCATAATACGTTGCATTTCCGCAGGGAAATCGGCCGCATGATTACGTTCTTGAAAATGACCTAACTCATGGATCATAGTACCAAACATACCAATAGCAGCTTCTTCTGGTGTCCCAATATATTCAGGGAATGCAGGATTGATATACATACCTTCAAAAGGTAATGTTATATTTACACCACGATATTCTTTATCAAAAGACACGCCAACAGCTACATTGCTTAGTTCTTTATAATCTCTTGGCTTATACTTGTCAGTTCTAGGTGGCATGAGTTTAGCAACACCATCACGCAATGCCATAAACGTATTGCCAATTTGAAACATAAAGTCATCAAAACGTTGACCAAATTTTTCTCTTGCTAATTCTGTAATAGGAGTAAATACATTTTTAGCCTCGTTATGTAACGCATCTTGCTTTTGTCTTAAAATAGCATCTTCGCCATTAAGTTTTACTAATTCCTTATTAAGTTTAGCAATTTTGCTACTATTAGAATCAGAAGGTTGAACACGTTTACCTGTACTATCAATATAACCATATGTTAATTGGTCAATTTCTGCTCTTATGTCTTCTTGTTTGTAATAAATAGCATCACGTTTTTGACCTATATTGTATAGACGATCTTTGTTACTAGCAGTACCAATGATTTCCAAGTTATCATGAATCATTACTTGGTCAGCTTTAACTTCATTCTGTGGAATCTTTAAATCATCAGTATCTATAGTAGCGCTTTTTAAATCTTCAGGAGTTACCAATGGTACAGTTTTCCCATTAACTATTAACTTACCATTCTTTACTTCTACTTTAGAACCAACGGCAAGGGACTTATTAGTTACAGTTTTATTTTTTGCAGCTTTAGGTACTAAATCAGTTTGTGTTGTTGTCTTAACTGTTTTACCATCGTAAGTAAGATACTGAACAGAACCAAAACTAGCCGCTGTACTAGCGAAATCTTTTTGCTTATAGTGTAATGTAATATAGTTGTTGATTAACTGCAGATCTTTTTCTGCGTCTTTTGTAAATCCTTGACGGTTAAATTGAAATGGATACCCCGCCTCATCAGGTTTTACATTAGATACAATATCTATAAAGAACCGATGTGGGATATTAGGACCAAACATCTCCATTGGGTTTAGCTTTAGGTCTTTACTAAACTGCCATAAACCATTAGAAAGAACGTGTGTATTGCTACCGTACTTATCTTTTTCTTCATTTGATACGTATATACGAGCAGTACCCCAATTAAACTTAGCGTCTACAAACGTATTGTATTCATCAGCTTCAAAGTCTGAACCCATACTGTAGACAGTAGAGCCATTAAATGTAACATTTATATTGGCAAATAAAGGGCTGTATCTTAGAACATCGTAGTCATACTTACTATCTTTAAATGCTATTGGCTCAATATTACCTGTTTGATTATCAGTATATTCTGTAGGCACTGTTACTGTTACAAGAGTTCCATGCCCATTAGGAAACAAAGCATCGGCTTGACCGTTAGTTTCATCAACATCAAGAACTTGTATATTAGGTGCTAATGAAGGATCATTTGGGTTTCTAAGCGCATTACTAAGTTCTTCACCAGTAGCGGAAAGAGTACTAAGTTTGCCATCCCGTAATGTAGTAACTTTAACTTCTTTGTTACCAAACAAGAATAACATTTTAGCAACACCAAAACCACCAGACCCAAACTCAGTTTCTTTTTTAGTACCGGCAATTGTTAAAAATGTAGTACTTAATACTTCTGGTGACATACCGCTACCATCATCTTTAATAGATATAGTGCGGTTAGTTTCGTCCATGTTAATTTCAATATTGCCAGAAGTCATTTCCCCCTGCTCTATCATGCCTTTAATAGCATCAAAAGAGTTTTGCAACATTTCTTTTATAGAAACAGCAGTTATGTTTTTAGGGCTTCCATATAACTGTGGGCCAAACATATCCATAAGGCGACCAACGTCAGCACCGGGTTTAGACTTAATAGTCTCCCGCATGGGGGCATTAGCATTTTGGTTAGCTACTCTTTGTAACTCGCCTAAAGCTTCTTCAATGTCGTTTTTGTAAAACGCTTGCTTTACTGGATTAGTTTCTTTTGCAAGTCTATCTCTAGTAGCGGCAATAGTTTTCTTTAACGCCCGTGTGAATTGAGTATCCGGTACGTCAAATTGTTCTTCAGGATTAACGGCAACGGGAGCTTCACTACGAGGCGCAACAGGTGCAGCCGGTGGTGTGGTTTTAATTTGTAAGTTGTCATCTATATGTTTTTGTATAGTTGCAAAATCTTCGGATGTTTCTGCCTCTACTAATGGATTACGCTGTGTTTCTTCTCCTGCTCCAGACACAGAAGTAGGTATTCCAGTTGGTCCCATTCCTGATGGTTCAGATGTTGCAGCTCCTCCGGTAGGTTCGTTTGGTACCTGCTCGCTAGGAACTTCAATGCCTGCTCCACTTGTTGGAGCGTTAGGTCTAGGCTGTACTCGTCCATAATCGGCTCCTTTTAAAATCCCACCTTTTGGTCCAAACATCTCTTGTTGTTGTGCTAATGCGCCAAATGCATTCATAGCAACACGTTCAATAGCTATCTTAGTCGATTCTGCTAAATTTGGGTTAGTTCTTACTTTAGCTAACGTAGCAGCTACTTGTTGTTGCTGTTCAGGAACAGTTATGTCTTTGTTTACTAATTGTTTAAAGAATCCTGATTGCTTGCTGAGACCAGTTCCTTTCAAAGACTCTTCATCAATAACAGTTTTAAATTGCGCAGGTGCAGCTTCTGCTGGACGTAAATCAAGTTCGCCTTGTACTGGTGCGCCTTGTAAATTAAGCTCTTGTTGTCCTTCTACAGGCTGGCGAATAGCTTGCGTAGTGAAAGGTTTACCAGCTTCCATATCTGCAGCTTGTTGCGCTCTAATCCATTCAGGACGAGATTCTGGGGCAATAGGGAAACGTTGACCTTCTGGTATAGGTTCACCAAACAAATCACCATAAATCTGTTGACGTGCAGCTAGTTGTTTTTGCTCACGAATTTGTGCTGGGGTAAGTGGAGCTTCACCAGTAGCTACAGGGGGTGCTGGGGGTTGTGCTTGATTAGCAGCTTGTTGTTCGGCAGCAGCTTTTGTTTGCTTAGCAATTTGACGAGCTTGCAGAGCAGCGCCGGGGGCACCGAGCGAAGCACCACCAACCGCACCTTTAAGTGCGCTAGTAATAATGTTGTCAATGTTTTGCTGGGAGAAAAAGCCTTGCTTGTCACCAGACAATGTAGACGCTAGATTCTGTAATACTTGCTGACCGCCTTCAGTTAATGCCTCACCGCCAGTAGTTTTTAATACTTCGCTAATAAACGCATTTTTAAAAGGAACAGGAACTACACTAGACTTCTTAAGTAACTCAGCAGCTAGCTGTGTTTTACCAGCCGAACCAAGTTGGTGTAATATCTTTTCAGGTAAGTATGTATCTAGTGCTGCAACCAGAGGACCAATAGTTAATGCCACACCGGGGTGCAGTTCGCCAGTATCTTGATAAATCTGCTGGAACGTATCAGGCACGTTAGTAGCTAAAGATGAACCCCATAAGCCAGTCTTGCTACCGATTTCAGCACCTTTAGCAATAGCGCTATCAGTAATACGTTTCTGTAATGCAGCACCAGCTTCTTCAGTTAATCCACGTTTGGCAATGTGCTCGGCAAGATTCTTCTCAATAACAGAAGCCAGACCACGCTTAGCTACCTGCTTACCAATCTGTGTGCCGATTCCAGCGCCACCAATAAATGAAGCTGCAGTCGGTACTAATTCCCCGCTACTTTCGGCCAAGAATGGAAGTACATCACCAACACCACGAACCTGTTTATAAGATGAAAAAGCTGCAGGGTTTTCTGCCTCTACTTGAGCCATGCGTTGCTGGTATTGATCCAACAAGTTTTTAGCAGTTTCGTTGTAGCCAAGCGCAGAAGCACCTAATGCGGGTAAACCCTCAAGCACATCGCCTTTAAAACCTTCCCAGCTACGTTTTACACCACCAGAAATAAGCTGCCCAATACCTTGCTCTCTTGGGTCATAAGATAAATCTAAACCTAATCTATTTCCTGATAATGCTTTACTGCGTAAATCTTCTGCATGGGCCATGATGTCTTTATCAGACATGGCATCGGGGTAATTAACTACTCCAACCCCCGGTATAGTTACCTTTGGCATGGTGTTCCTTATTCGTCTAAATCACTAGAGCTTCGAGAAGTTTTATATCTTGCCCCTTCTCTATGTGCTCTTTGGATAAAAGTATCCTTTTGGTCCTGAACAATTTTTTCTACGTTCTGCATACCTGTTTTATACCCTGCTGAATCTTTAGGCAAATCTAATTGCTTCTGAACTGCAGGGGGTAAGCTATTATAGAACGCTGGATCTGACTTAGGGTTATTTTTAAGTGCATCAAATCTTTGGTCAATCTTCATCAAATCTGAAGGGTTAATTGGGCCGGGGGCTACTAAACCAACACCACCAATCGGAGCATTTGCTTTAGCCCTATACAGCGCAGCTTGTCCTGCAAGTACTGGTAGTTTAGCCTTAAGTTCTTCTTGGGCAATACCAAGTTTAGCAGCTTCCATTTTAAGTTGAGCGCCAGATAAACCAAGGCTCATAAGTTGCGTTAGCATCTTATCTTTTTTAGCTTCGCTTGCTTCTAAGCTTTGTGCGTAACCTTCGCCAAATCCAGCAATGCCTTGACCAAGTCCAGTACCAGCACCAGTATAACCAGCCCAACGAGCGCCACCATGCATAAGACCACGACCAATATCTTGTAAGGAAGTATCTTTATTGTACTGCCCCATTAACATATCAGACCAATTTTTAATCATGCTAGTAACATCGTTGGTAGCACCTTTAACATCGTACTGAGCAATGTTTAGTTCTTTTGCGGCATCAGATGCTTTTACACTAGGTCCACCACGGGGTCCAATAGTAATTTTAGGTGGGTTAGCCGCAGCAATTTCTGCGGTTGTCATATGGTTTTCTGGGGTTGCTCTACCTGGGGTCATAGGTTGGTCCGCCTCATCTGCCCAAGTAGTTGGGGCAGTATTATCTACACCCGCTACTGATCTAATTACTGGTTTGATATTACCTACATTTTGCAATGCACTTCCTATGGTATTTGCTTTATCAGATAACCAATTTGTAATATCAGGAGAAATTAAAGGAACACCACCCACTTCATAGCGCTTTACCTCGCCACCTTTATAAAACTGAGCGATACCTTGAGGGGCTTGTTGTGGGGCAGCTTGCGCCATTTGTTGTGGCTGTTGAGCCGCTTGCTGCTGTTGAGCCATAGCCGCTTCGATACCTTGTGGGGCAGGCGCAGCTAAAGGACCTTGAGCAACTTGTGGAGGCTGCGCTGGTTGCATTTGCATCTTCTCTTGAGCACGTTGTGCCAACATAGAGATTTCTGAAATCTTTGTATCAATAGCTTTAAGTTCTTCTTTATCGCCTTTTTCTTTAGCAATATCTCTAGCAACTTTCAAGTCAGCCATAATGGTTGGCAGTTGAGCTAATAACTTCTGTTCATCTATCTGTTGCTCTTGGGCTTGTTGCTGTGCAGCTTTGGCATCAATATCTTGTATAACAGTAGATGTAGGGGCTTGTGCAGGTGCTTGAGCCTGTTGTTGCTCATTAAGTTTCATTGCCTGAACTAACTGCGCAGGTAAACCATTAATCGTACCATCTTGTAAGCTTTGGTTTGGTACTGATGCAGGATCATTAAGCGCCTTGCGGTAGATAGAACCAATACCACCATTAGAATACTTTTTGGTTTGGAGCTTCATAATGCCACCTTGGGCAGACTTTACTGGTGCAGGATTATTAATAGTTACATTACTACCGCCGCTTCCGGCTAAACCAGCACCCAATAAAGTCATACCAGCACCGCCAATTAAGTTAGCAGTAGATGGTGCAGCTTGTTGTATAGTTTGTGTTGTATCTGTAACAGGAATACCACTAGCCAAGTTCTTAAGGTTAGTTAATTGTTGCATTGGGTACTGCTGACCGGTCTGGTAGTTCTGCATAGCCTGATTAATAATAGCTTGTGTACCAGCAGTTTGTTGTTGCCCCAATGTATTTTGTTGGTTAAGTATATTTTGTTGTGCACCTAATTGACCTGTGCCGATATTAGCTAAAGTATTAGCTCCAGCAATACCTTGATTAGCACCTTGTAAGCCAACATTAGCTACGGTGTTCATTTGGTTCTGTGCATTAGTATATGCAGTGTTATAGGCATTACCGATTAATTGGTTTTGCGCCAACATCTGATTTTGTGCGTTTAAATTTTGTTGTAGCGCATTACGAGAACCACCAAAAGCACCAGCACCAGTAGCTTGTCCAGCCATTTGTGTACCAGCAATTCCGTACTGTTGGTTAGCTAACTGCAATGCCGGATTTAAGGCATTCTGGATGTAAGGGTTCATGTATGCACCAACCGCATTAGGATTGGTGGACTGATTAGCTAAATTTTGCCCAGCCATTAATGACTGCATTGTCCCCATACCAGCAGCGCCAGTAGCTTGACCAAATTGACCGGGGGTTTGTAAATTACCGGCACCTTGAAATGATTGATTTTGTAATTGGCTAAATGGTGCAACAGAAGCATTAGCAGCAGCCATATCACTAGTAGACATACCATACTGTTGACCCGTTTGTGGATTTATAGAACCATACGCTTGGTATGGGTTCATACTGGTAATTTGACCAGTTGTGGGGTCGGTATTAAATACTTGTTGCTGCGCAGCACCAAGCATAGATGTTACATAAGGAGCTATCCAAGGAGATAAACTACTATAAGAATTTGATACTGATTGTGTGGTTCCACCACCACCACCGCTAGATCCGCCGCCACCCATAAAGCCTCCTAAATTCTTTTTTCTGCAACAATATATCTGTTATTAAATCCAACACGACTAAGCAATCGACTCATTGATTCTCTTACCGCTGACTGCACTTTTGTCGCTCCAAAACTTTTTAAAATTACCGCCATCTGATTAAAAGTATTTTCACTAATAATCGTTTTACCGCCAGTAGATGTTATAAAAGCAATTCTATCGTTAGGGTAGTTTAAAAAACTTACCGTCATTGCTCCATGTATTGCACCTTGTTCATCTACTGCTATTAATAATATCCACTGTCCTGTTAATACAAAAGCTTTTATTTGTTCTACCGAATAATCTTCACTATCTTGCTTATGGGCTTCAATTATAAATGGTTCAACTGATTTCCATATTTGAGCACAATGTGTTGGTTGTACGTGGTTAATTATCATTTAGTTTTTGGTAAAAACTTATCTGCCTTAATCTGTTTAGCTTGTTTCTTTTTGCCAGTACGTGCATGTCGTACATTGTCCATCATCTTATAAAGATGCTTTGCACCAGCTTCAGTAGAACCGTTACCTAAATGAGATACAACATCGGCGGGTACGACAAACTCGCCTTCAGCTAAACGAGCAGGTTGCTTGTGTGCAATCGTAGCTGGAATCTCATCACTCATACCATCGCCAGGCCCTTTAAGCAATCGACCACCATCAGAGTAAGATCCTAAGTTATATTCGGCACTGCCCCCGTGGAAATAACCCATGATGCCACCTTCAGCCGCTGTTCTAGTACCAATACCTTGGCCTTGCAGTGCGGATAATATAGGTTGGGCTTGGGTTGTAGAAATACCATATTGGTTTAACAAAGCTTGTGTTGCTGGGGATAAGGTTGAGCTTTGCGCTGCATTTACATCCGCAGGATTATAAGTAGATTGTGTAACCGCAGGGGTCATTCCTGCTTCACCTGTACCACCAGTAGCTAACTTCATAATACCGCCTTCCGCAGCCATAAGAGACTGTGGGTAACTACTTTGATAATTAGACGATAGCCCTCTAATGTTTGGGTTTGGTTGTGATTGGCCTACAGTAGATTGCTGGGTAATACCGGGGTTAGTAGTCTTGTTACCAAATATACCTGAACCATACATCATCATAGCTGCAGGAACACCGTACTTTAAATATTGTCCATAGTTTGTAGGTGTTGGGGGCGGATTAGTCATAGCAGTTTTAGCAGCATTTGTAGCCACATTACTTGTACCGGGAGCAGTAGTTGCATTAGTACCAGGAACAGTAGCACCAGAAGCACCAGCTCCAGCACTAGTACCATAAGAAGCAGCGGTAGCGCCAGTAGCAGCAGAACCACTTTGATTAAGAGCAGCTATAGCATCTGAAGTAAGGGCACTACCATCTGCTGCGGTACCACCTACAATTTGTCCAAGACCGTTTACAGTTGCAATAGATCCATCATTAAGAATTTGAGTGGTAGTAGAACCAAACGCACCGCCAATACCGCCACCTATAGCGCCAAGGCCTCCACCAATTAAAGCACCGTTTAATATATTTTTACCTGATAAACCTGCCATCAACGCACCTGTACCAGCGCCTACTAGGCCGGAACCAATCATACCAGCACCAACTGCTCCAATACTTTCAGCGCCAAATGCTCCAGCAACGGCTACACCAACGTCAACAAATGCCATATTAGTTTCCTTCCAATAACGGATTCTCAACGAACATGTGCTCTAGCTTCTCCACATCGGTTTCGTCGGTTGCAAAAATATTCTGAAATACTACAGTCTCAATAATATGAGCTACTTTTCTTCCTGGGGGCGCCACAAAAGTCATTGGAGCAACTAGCTCTACAATACTGCCATCATCTTTTAATATCTCCATACGACCCTGTAGCATCACGCACAAGTGCGTAGTCTTATGTGGCTTACCTACAATAACAGAACCAGCAGGCATAGTAACTTCTTTAACGTAGATTCCGGGGGCAAAATAATGCTTCTCAGTACATTCAACCTGCGGCATAGCCCTCATAGACTGCATTAGTGCGTCTACTTTCTGGGTGGTTTCTACTACTTGGTTCATAGAGTAGCCATCATCTTAAACTGTGGATTATCTGATTGCTGGGGCTGGGCACCAAACTCTTGGGCTGCTTGCATAAATACCGGATCTTGATCTTTATCATAGATAGTATGGATGCCAGCTTTACGCATCAAATCAATAAAGTGTTTAATGTCTTCTTTAAGTGTAGCTTCATCATCAAGAGTAAAAAAATGAATCTGAGCAACACCACCACCTAAGTGCTTGATTGCTAAGACAGAATTTTTAAACTGTAAGAGTTTTAGTCCTTCGCCAAGCTCTTTCTGCACCGCAGCATAGCCTTGTTGTAAGGGTATACCCCTATTTTGGAAGTAATTTGTTAAAATCTTTAAGGCACTTTCAGACGGCTTTTGTGCAGGGGCACTAGCTATACCTTGGCTACTTTCGGCAGGGTTCATCCCGCCCATAGCCGATTTCATGAGCATAAGTTCACCGATACCTTGTCCACCGTTCATAACATATTCCTTAGTATTTTTGCCGATTTTACCATTTAAACTCCCGTTCCGGAAGCATTTACCCATTTAGAACCATTCCACCAAATTGGAATATCTAAGGTTGTATCAAAATAAATCTGCCCAATTTGCAGTTTATTAGTTGGTCTATTAACTGTAGTACCGTAATCTGGGGTTGCTGTAGCCTGTGTATAGTTGTTTAGCTGGTTAAAGTACAACCGTAAAACGCTTAGAATCTGGTTCTCAAAACTAACATCGTAAGTCAGAGGGGCTACTACCGGCAAGTTAGGTGGCGCTGGATTTAACGGGGTGCCGTTATAGGATTGATATAGTGGGATACTCATTATCTTCGTCCGTCAGGTCTAATATCAATACGGGGTGCACCTAGCTGCCAAGCTACCCCAATGTCTGTAGATTCAATCCTAAATGCCATTTGACGACCACGCAGACGGGTGTAGACCTGACCAGTAAATTGGTTGACTGTATAGGCAGGGATATTGGTAAAGTTTTGTGGGCTTTGAACTTGTGGGTTATCTGCAGATGTATATGGACTACCAGAGTTTTGACGTGGAATAGCTTGCATCGTTACTGATGGCTGGTTACCTGTTGAACTATTAAAGTTTACGTCAGGCAAGATTCTCCATACAAACCCAAACTGCTGACCATCACCAATGTCAAAATCAGATGATTGTATATAGGCAGTTATAGGCATAGTAGTTGATGTTGAATTATCGTCACATCCTACTTCTTGGTCCAAAAGTCTGTTGTTATAGTCGGCAGCGATTGGGTATTGTTGTACCCCAGTTTGGTACCAAGCAGTTCTTGCCATTGTGCCGTAATACCAACAATTATCTAGGTAGTTATAGATAACGTATTTATCAACTGAAGTATTAGGATTAGCACGAGTTCCACCATTTCCATCTACAGAGCAGTAGAACCACCATACTTCATTAAATCCTTCATTAGCACCGGCAAATACTTGATAGGCTTGGTCTTGATTAATGTCTTCAAAAATATATTGTTTTAATGAGCAGGGCAATGTTTTTACTGTACCGTCATACATATAGAAGCGGTCTTTACCCATCCAGTAGGTAATATTATTTACAGTAATCATGCAATTAGGCGACATAATGGAAATGTTATCCATCAAAATCTGGAAACCCCAAACATAAGGAGCACCGATATACTGCATCGAGTAAATAGCTGAATCAGTCCAAACCAAAATCTCTTGGCGGGTTGCACGTGCACCCATAATGAATGAACCATTACTTAAAGTATATTCGCCAGACTGATTAGTTAATTCTGGTACCCATTGGAAAGCATTTGCTTGATCTGCCCAACGAACTAGCATTGGGTTAAACGGCGAGCTTGCATTCCCAGGTACATAGTTATTAGCGCCAAAAGCAATAACAAATTCTTGTACTTCTGAAGTAATTACCTGGAATGTAGACGTTGGCACATAAGCACCAGCATAAGAAAAATTATAGTTACCAGAGCTAGCGCCAGTAGTTGTTGTCGTAATTGGTACAGTTGTTGCACCTGTAATATAGTTAGAAGCTACTTTAGTCCCTGCAGGCAAGTTAGTACCAGTAATCACCATGTATGGGTAGATATAAGGCGCATTAGCCGAAGTAACAGTAATTGAAGTTGCGCTTCCACTAAATGTAGATGCATCAGTTAGTGCTGTGGTTGTATTAGCAACACTGCTTAGATATTGGGCACGAACACCAACACCTGTAGAATCTTGCCAATAAAAAATAGGACCACCACGTGGGGCAATAACAAGGTCAGCACCAAAGTTATCATTAGACCAAAGACGGAGCTGCTGCCCAATACCAGAAGAGTACGCAGTACCCCAACCACGAGAACCAGAACCTTCAGTTACAACAACAGAAGAGCCACCACCAGAAGTAGTAGCAGTTGCAACAGAAGAGCTTGGTAGTGTGATGTTATAGGTATTAGTGGTTACGCCAGAAATAACAAAAGTTGAGTTTAGTGTACTAGCTAAAATACCAGCAAACCCAGTAGCTCCTGTAAAGGCAACATAAGTACCGTTAGTCATACCATGAGCAGTTTGAGTTACTGTAACTGTACCAGACGAAGATGTAGTAGCAAAAGGGTTATTGCCTAAACTAACAACTACAGGTATAAGTGGACCGCCCCAAGGACCTGCACCCCAGCCAGTACCAACGGAATAAATAGTATTACCTGATGGATATTCGTATTGAACAGTTACCGTACCACCACCAGTTGCAGTTGATGTTGCAGGATTTGTAGTAGTAATTTGGTAAGTAGTAGCGCTAGTTACGTTTGTAACAATATATTCACCGTTAATAGTTAAACCGCCTACTGAGCTAGCACCGGAAAATATAACGTAATCTCCCACATTAGGAAGGTATGAAGCATCAGTTACGGTAACAACATTTGACGTATTTTGGGTGCTAAACGGGTTTGTTAGGGTGTCGGTTTGGATAAGCGGAGTTATATCGTTATAAGCACCTGCCGAGTAAATATAGTACTTGGAGCTTGTACCTACGCCAATATAAAGTGTTCCTACACCAGCATCGCCATCTAACCAAACCCAAATAGAACGGCAAATACCTTTGTATTGCTGGGGCGAAAGCTGCTGCCAGCCGCCAATTTTTTCAGGAAGTCCAGAACGAAAACGTACGTGGTCCATATCATACCAACCGCCTTCATTACTATAGATTGTGCCTTCTCTATTAGCGCCCGGACGAAATTGTAGTTTTTGTAATGGCATGGTTTACCCTAATACGGATATGGCTTTGGCAATTTTAGCTTTGCGGTCATCAAGTCCTATTAAACCGCCATTAATGCGTTTAGTCATTGTATCGTAATCTTGGGCATCGGCCAAGGCGTTTAGTCCTTTTTTGTTCCAGAACCATCCCGCAGACAAAGCAGCATAATGAGGCTCAACCAAAAGCTGTGGTTGATTAATAAGGTCAGCGCCAATAGCTTCTCCACATCGCTCATATAAATCACGCCCAGTTAGTTGTATGCAGCCTCTTCCGTGAAACTTGAACCCATCCCCATCTTCTTTATTGCCAAGGTCGGCCCTGCCGCCATATACTTTATTGGCTAGCTTTTCTGGGTTGTTAGCATAAGGAGCGGCTGCGTTAAGTGTTGGAAAGCGGCTAGGCCAAACAGCCATAAGACGGGAAGCAGAGTAATTAAGGTTTTCTTCCAATACTCTAAAATTATTAGACTCATGAGCACACTGCCCTATAAAGAAAGCCTGCCGTGCAGGGGTAGATATATCGTACTTTTGAAAAGTCTCATTTAGCGGGTCTAGCCATTTTTGGTCTATACCGAGTGCTTGCAGTTGGGAGCTATTCATTTTTGGGTTGTAATAGTATCTGAACCTTTAGTAACTGTGACTTTATCGCCATCTACTGTTACCGACATTGGAGGCTCTTTATCAGCCAAATGGTCTAGCTTTTCAATAAGGTTTTGAATAACAGTAAACTCTGGCTTTTCTTCTTTTTCAGTTGTACCTGATACTGCGTTCATCATATTGATAATAGCCATAATTGCACCGCCAGCCATACCAATAACCGCAGCGATTTTAGAAGCATCTAGAAAAATACTAGCAGCAACACTAATAACAATAATAGCCGTAATGTATGCTAACCCATGTTTACCGATTGATTTACCAGCAACTTCTTTTGCAGTTTCTAATTGTTCATCCATCATTTTTTATTCCATAGTTCAAACAAGCTTTTGACTTTATCTTCTAACACACCGATACGTACTTCCATCTTAGCTAATGCAATTACCAAAGCAACAAAGCCTACAACCATAGGCCAAATCTTAGCTAAAACATCAACCATATCCATTACTGAATCAATCCGTTTTTTGTAGCCCACTCTTGCCAAAGATTTACTTGGAGGGTTGTTTCAGCGCATTGTCCAGCAAGTATTGGGTAGGCGGTTTCTGCATCAGTTCCTTTGGGGGCTGGGGAAATGCCGGACATTGGACTGCTACTGGGGTTGAGCTGCATCCTGCCATAATAATTGCGCAAAGCAGCGAGCTTACCTTCGTATTCATTTTTGATTCCTTCGTTGACTAATTGGTGTTGTTGTTCGACTGCTTGGTTGTGGGCTTCTTGCGCTTTGGCAACGGCTTCAACGCTTGCCTTATATTCCAAATATCGTGAATAACCCATCCTATACCCAGAACCAAAAATGCCGAGTACAAGAGCAATAGCCAGACCAATTTTGACATATGTAAAGTTCACTGTGGTTCTGAATCTTTCTTCATCATTACACTAGCACCGCCAGCCCCAGAAACAAGGCCAAGCGCTTCGGCAAGCTCAGTAAGGCTAATCTGATGGGCCTGCATAACTTCGTAAACAGCGATACAAATAATCGCAATAAACCCAATAAGCCAAGTCCATCGCCCAATATCATGGGTTTTATTATCCTTACCAGTCAGAAGTTGCTTAAGAATATCTTGCATTAATACTTTCCTTCTGCAAATACATTTACAAATACTGTTCCATTTTCTAATGCTTCAATTTCATGCCATTCGTTTGCTGATAAATCTAAAGGCTGACTTAATTTATTGATCATAAGTTCTTTGCCTTCTTTTCGAACCATACAAGAACCAGCCATACAAATTGTTGCATGACTCCATGAATGTTCGTGCTTTGGCAAGCCTTCACCTTTATCAGCATGATAAATATTTAACTGCGCCCCATCGTACACAAAAGAATGAGTAGGAATAATATTGGTTACCATTGGTTCATTCCATTTGTTTAAAAGACGCTAACATAAAACCTGTTATGTATACTTAAAAAGTTTGTGTTCCTGTTGTAACTGGTTGTGGCGGTTCAACACTAGGCGGTATTTTAGAAATTACAGCAGTTTGCATATCATATGCCCACTGGTCTGCTACAACATCTGGAGAACACTCTACCCAAAACAAAGGCTGACCAACTTCAAAAGGAGTTTCAGCAACTTCTGCAATACGAGCACCAACTATTGTAAAAATAGGTCTGCCCTTTTCCCATGATGAAATATAGCTTGAAATTTGATTTGGTGAAATTAATGCTTGCATATTTTTTCCTTTTACCATTCAACTAAAACAACACCAGCAGATCCAGCACTACCGCCGCCTGACCCACCACCACCGCCACCAGCACTACCAGCCGTACCAGCACTACCTACAGTAACAGTTACAGTTCCACCAGGAGTTAAACCAGTAACATAAGCAATAGCTACACCGCCACCAGCACCTCCAGACCCACCCGATGAACCACCACCGCCACCACCGTTTCCATAACCAGTTGCAGTTCCAGGTGCACTATATGATGTAGGGGTTGCTCCAACTCCACCAAAATATCCACGACCACCAGCACTATTTGTTCCGCTAGTTGCACTTGTAGTTGGACCAGAGGCACTTCCTCCCCCTACACCGCCTAAATAAATTGAAGGGCAAGAGCAATATGATTGACCACCACCACCTTCAAATCCTGATAATAAAAATGAACCAGTAGTACCAACACCAACAGTTACATAGGGGTTTCCATAAACTCCACCAGCGCCACCAGTAGCAGAACAATAAGTAGAAAAAGAGGAAGTTCCGCCTGTACCACCTGTGCCACCGCCTGATGATCCGTGAGCAGCACCGCCAGAACCACCACCGCCACCACCTATACAAGTTACCTTAACAGCAGTAACCCCAGAAGGAACAGTAAATGTTCCTGATGATGTAAAGATTTGACCGGCTAAACCAGCAGTGTATCCGCCAGTAAAAGCAGTAGTTTGTACGGTAGCATCGTTAAATGTTATCGAAGTACCCGATTGTGTAATTGCCATTTATATTGCTCCTAAAAATTAAGGTGTGCCGCCAGCAGTATGACTGCCAAGTGTAATAAGGTTGCCAGAAGAATCTAACGAAGCTACGTTAGTTCCGTTGTAATTAAAATACAGTTTTGTTCCACTTGGTGTTACAGACCATCCGCCTGAATTAGTTATATTAGTAGCAGATGTTGCGCTTGTTGCCGTTGCCGCATTACCGCCAATAGAAAGACTCGCCGCTGTACCAGTTAAACCAGAACCAGACCCATTAAATGAAGTTCCTGTAATAGCGCCAGCAGATAATGTGCTAGAGAACGTTGCCGCTCCAGTAACACCTAAAGTACCACTAACACTTAAATTACCACTAATAGTTTGGTTGCCAGTTAACCCAGTAATACCAGAATAGAAATTAGTACCGTCGCAATAAACAATAGTATTTAGTCCGTTAGGGATAGTGATTACCGAACCAGAGGCACCGCCAATAGTAATTGCATACCCGCCAGTAGTTTGGTTAGAGACAATATAGGTCTTAGTTACTAGTGGCGCAATAACTTGATAAACACCAGAATTTGTACCAGCAACAACTAAAACGGCATTACGGGCTTCGTCTAAAGTACCATTAAGGTTACTCAACGTATAGTTAGAATTTGCCATGGTGATGGTTTGCACACCAGCAACAGCTTGTTCAATTAAAGTCCAGTTTGTATTAGTTGTAGAACCCCAAGTACCAGCCTGTTCGCCATTACCGATTTCTTGGATTTTTAAACTAGTTGTATAAGTTGATGCCATAATTTACCCTTGAAAATCGTTAATTTGGGTCCAGCCGGGATTCTGAGTATCATTAATTTGAGACCAAGAACCACCACCAGCATTGTTAATATTAGCCCAATTTGCCGTTTGGTTGTCGTTAATTTTAATCCATCCACGGGCAATTAGCGAGTCTAGCATGTAAATGTTCTCAGTAATAGCCGCAACAAAAGCTGCCTGAACCGAGTTAGAGTCCCCAGAAGTTAATTTTTCTGTAATAGATTGGACAAATTGAGCCGATATTGCTTGAGTGTTTGCTATGGTTGTAGGCTCTGTAATACTTAAAATAAACACAGAAATGATGGTTTCTATGTCAGCCATTGTGACATTTTCAGTAATAGTCTGGGCAAACTGAGCCGCTGCCGTAAGTACGTCTTGAATAGCTATGTTTTCTGTAATACTAGACTTAAACTGGGCTGTAATTGATTCGGTTTCGGCGGAAGTAATTGTCTCTGTAATGGCGCTTTGGAACTGAGCGTTTGCAGCTAGAACATCCAAAACACTACTTATTGATTCTGTACGGCTTTCTAAAGCCGCAAAATACTGCGCACTAGAATCGGCTAATCCTGAGTTTTCTGTTTGTGATGCGGCAAACTGCGCAGAAATAGACTCGGAGTCATTAGAGGTTAGTGGTTCAGAAATAGATTGAAGTAAAGCAGCTAAAACAGAATTTGAATCATTAAAGGTAAGACCTTCTACAATAGCTTCAATAAAAATACTACCCGCTTCAGAGTTATTGTCCGTCATAGTGACGGGTTCAGCTATGGCTTGTAAAAGCGCAGCAGCTATAGATTCTATATCGCCAGAAGTAAAGGCCTCTGTAATTGCTAGTGCGTACTGATTACCCCCACCCAAAGCAGCAAATGGTGTTTGAGCAAAGGTAGATAAACCAAACATTACTTAGCCTTTAGCGCAGCAATTTCAGCCCGTAGTGCTTTAACTTCTTTAGCCAATTCAATAGCGGCAACCAATGCTGCAGCGCCATAGTTAACCGACATATATCCTTCTTCATCTGCTACTACAGCTTCTGGCAATATTTCTTTAAGTGATTGTGCTGTTACACCAACCTCACGATCGCCACTGCTAATACGCTGAAAAGTACCGTGCTTAACATCGGCTAATTGGTCTACAAAATCTGTACTTAAATTAACCCAGTCTGTTTTTAAACGTTCATCAGAAGAAGACACATGAGATACTGCAGACAAAGCGCCGGTAGAAGCATTATAAGAAACTACGTTGGTGTTTGAAATAGATGCTGTAGATAAAGTACCAGAAGTAGATGAGGTTCCAACTACATAATAAGTTGTGTTAGAGGTAGTGCCTGTAATTGTTGCGCCAGATGCTGTAGAGGAAATAGTAACTGAGCCAGTAGAGCCAGAAACAGAAATGCCAGTACCAGCAACAATAGAAGTTACGCCAGTATTTGTAATTGTTGAAGCACCTGTGGATGCGCTAACAGAAATACCAGTACCAGCTGTCAGTGTATTACTTGTGTAGTTAGATGGGTTTGATGCAGCATAAGCGCCAAGGTTAGTTAAAGCTGCTGATGCCGAAGTTGCTCCAGTTCCACCGTTAGCTACTGCTACGGTACCAGTTACGTTAGATGCAGTACCAGTTGTATTTTGATTTAGCGTTGGTATATCTGCTGCTACTACAGCTCTAAACGTAGGGGCACCAGCTGAACCGTTAGGGGCTGCTAAAAAGTAATTAGCAGTTTTAGAAGCATAGGGATTCTGTGTATCTCCGTAGCCTGAAGCTAAACTAATTGCAGGAGTTGTGCCGCCAGAAGAACTGACTGGAGAAGTGCCTGTTACAGAAGTAACATAAGTACCAGCAACTTGAGCACCAATAGTATTATAGGAAACAGTAACTGCACCAGAACCGTTATATGTAGTCCCAGAAGCAGCACCAGCCCCGCCATTATTAAATGTAACTGCATTAGTTACAGAACCAGCGCTACCGCTAGTATTAACGTTAATAGGTGATGGTAAGCTTAATGTAATGCCGCCAGCACTATTTGTTACTGTTACTTGGCTTGCTGTGCCTGTGATGGTTGAACGAGTAAACCCTGTACCATTACCAATGTCAATTTGACCATTTGTCGGTGTTGAAGAAAGACCAGTACCGCCGTTACCAACGCCTAAAGTACCGGCTAAAGTTACTGCTCCAGTAGTTGCTGTAGAAGGAGTAAAACCAGTAGTACCTGCACTAAACGTACTTACAAAATTACCAGATAAAGCACTGGTAGGGATTGTAGTGGAAGCAGTCATTGCTGACGTTCCATTACCGTAAACATACCCAGTAAGAGTCGTAGCTCCAGTACCGCCAGCAGCAACTGGCAAAGTACCTGCGGTTAAAGCAGAAGCAGATGTAGAGTATAGTGCGTTATTGGCTGCAGTAAATGTAGTTAACCCTGTACCACCATAGTTATAGGCAATCGTATTTCCTTGCCAAGTAGCGCCAGTAATGTTACCTGTATAGTTAAGTGCTGTATTACCCCAAGTAGTATTGGAAGCCGCAAAAACACGAATACCCCAAGTACCAGCTGAAGTACCGTTTGCTATACATAAAAACTGGGCTGCGCCACCAGAAGGTATTGTTTCTAATGTAGTTCCCGCATTGTCTTTAACTGTTACAAGACCAGAAGAAGCATTAGAAATTGTGTAGAAAGTACCCTTAAGCAAAGTGGTTGCTTGTGGTAACTGAATAGTTTGTGTAGTAGAGCCAGTAACTGCCTGAACCTGTGTAGATGATGAAGTTAATACAGTTGTTCCAGCGGCTGATGTAATAGAAGTAAACCCAACAACAGCGTTATTAATTGCTATGTTTCCAATGCCGGGGTCGCCAAGGCCGCCCAAAGAAGCGCCGCCGTCAGCAAACAACGTCATTGAGTCAGATGTTGCAGAAGAGGCATTTTGTACAAAATGGATTGCGTTGGATGTCCATGTAGACAAAACCAAATCAGAGCCATAAGCCTGTAAAAAAGAATTATTTGGTTGATTTAATGCGTTGTTTGCATATCCGGCTGCCGAATAACTATATAAGGAACTATTTGTTCCCATCTCCATATAAATACTAGCGTAGTTGTTTGCGCCCGTAACAATAGAGGAATATGCTGTGTTGCTTGTATTATTTGTATTAACAAGATAAATATTGCTTGATATAGTATCGGCCCCGGCAAAAATAGCAATTTGCCCAGTTAAAGACTGGCTATATGTATTGTCACCTACGTTTAGTTTGCCAACTGATGTAGTTGTATTAGGTGTATAGCTAATATTGGCGTTGCCGTTTGCATCTAAATTAACTGACTTTTCTGCTGGGTAGTCGCACCATACGTTTGATGCACCAGATAAATTAATTGGCGATGTATTTCCATTTGAATTGGAAAGAATTGTTGTGCGAGCTAAAGTAGGTCCTGTAGTTGAGTACGTACCAATACCTACTTCCCACTGAGTTCCATTAAGAATTGTGTAGTAAGTAGTATTACCATTGCCAACAACAGCAAAAGATTGATAACCCGATACAGCACCAGCTAGGGTTATTGACCCTGTACCAGTAGTGCTCGTAGTCTCTTGGACACGATCATATAACACCAGAGCCATTTAGGACTCCTTAGCTGGTAGCGGTGGTTGCGTAAGTTACAGAAACAGTATCGCCAGCAGTTGTAGTCTTAGCCGTACCAAAAGCTCCAGCGCTATATAATGTTCCACCAGTATTACTTTGAGTAGAAGAAGCGCCTGAACCCAAAGTTAAAAAGCAACCTGTTACGTTACCGCCTGCACCAGTAATAGTGTAGGTAATAGCAGAAGCCGTAGAAGTTGTTACGTTAGATGGGCTAGAACCGCTTGATGTAGAAGAGCCAAACACTGCAGTACCACGAACTGCAGAACCGCCAACTGTATAGTTAACAAACTCAGTCCAACCAGAGTGTGAAGTCATAGTATCAGAAGCCGCAAATGTTGGGCTAGTTGTACCAATCAAACCTAAGTATGGACCAGTAACTGTGTAAGCAGAACCTTTTAACAAGGTATCTAACATCAATTGTTTACCAACAGCGTTAACTAAGTTAGGGAACTCTTCAGTCCACTTTAAATTGCCAGCAGCATCACGGCATTCTACGTGATAGATACCTTCAACGCCAACGGTTTCATTTTTAGCAGCGCCAGCTTGCAGACTAATTTCTGCCTTATCGCCACAACTTGCAAATTCTTTTTGCATAATTAATCTCCAGAACTAATGATATTAGCGCTTGTGTAGCTGCTAATGGATAAAATAGCAGACGTACTAGTCGCTGCCGGGAACTGCACGGTAAAACTATTACTACATGTCTTGTCTGATCCAAAATTTAACACAAAACATGCCGCCTTTGTAGTGTAATTGTAGACCAAAGCCCCTCTAGTAGTAAAGCTAGCTGGGTTCCAAACCGCATTGGCAAATGAAATATAAGCGGTGTTGTATTGATTATCTATAGTCGGCGTAACAGTAATAGTCAAAGGCTTGCCACCAGCCGTATACCCACTACCCACAACTTCATTAACTGTAGTGTAAGCAGTGGTTGTTTGGTCTAAATTAGCGTTTGCGTTATAAAGCGCTATGTAATAAGTACCGGTGGTAAAGTTTTCATTACCATTTAGTAGGTTTTGGGCAAAAGTGGTTGTAGAACCTTGAACAATAGCCATTAAATATTGCCCTTAAGGTTGTTGTTAAGCTTAGTCTGACCATCTCTGTAGAAATCACCCCTATCAAGAGAATCACCAAGACGTTTAAGTTCATTTAATGCTTCTACATATTTTTGCTCGTAATAGGACACTAAGTCTTGTTCTTGTTTCATAAATAGCATAGCTTCACGCATAGATCCATAGAATAGGACAGGATCATAGTTATCACCAAGCCAGCTAGTACCCGTTGCATTTGATATTGAAGCTACTGGAATACTAAACCCAGAGCCAGTACTACCTAGGGAAGAACAAGAAAGAACATCACCAACTACATAAAAATTACCACCAAACTGAAGGCTAACGCTTGTAACAACTCCACCAGCAATAACAATGTCTGCTGTTGCATTAGAACCAGACCCGCCAGTTAAAGCCACATTTTGGTATACACCATTGGTATATAGCGAGCCAGCAGTAATAGCGCCTAAAGTAGCAATTTGACCTTGGACGATAGTAGGTGGGTAGTAGAAATAGTGCATTTCTACCGTGTAGTTTTGATCTGGTGTAGGCGCTAGGATATATGACAGTTCATTAATATTCCCGTACTGAGAACCAAACAAAGCATAATATCTTGGCAAGCTAGAAGTTGAAGCTGAAGGATAGGCTTCTCTTAAATAGTTAACATCTTTATTAAGTAAATAAGTGTAATTACCGCTAGAGTCAACTACAGCTAAAGAATAATTAGCCAGCCAATCATTAGGCAAAGAAAGGTATTGATTACCAGAAGTAAGAGTGCCAGTAACATTTTTGCGTAATGATGGTAAGTTTACAGAGTTATAAATACGAGATTCTGCTTCCTGCACAAATACAGGAATATTAGCTACAAACAACTGTTCAGTATTTTCCGCATAGGACTGAATAGTGTTGTACAGAATCTCGTAATTCATTGCCATAAATTATCCTTGAGCAGGTTCTTCAGTTTTTGGCTCTTCTTGGGGTAATTGTGAACCTACTTGTGCACGAATCTTCATTAGCAATGAGAAAGCACCTGTTTTAGTTGGTAGTTCACCAAGCCCAGCCATAACACCATCTACTTCATTTAGTGTTAATTCAAGCTTAATTTGAGTATTTGGATCAAAACTCATGCCATTGGACCTCTAGACATACGACCTTTTGTAGCAGCGCCAGCGCCACGCATTTCAATACCGTCAGTTTTTGGTCCACGATTTTTATTACCAATAGACACACTCATAGCAGGACCACCAGGAACTAATTCATCAGCTCTTAAGGTATTTGGATCTTGCATATCATGGCCTGTTGCTTTACGCTCAGCAGCTACGCCAGTGCCATTAGCTTCGTACTGTTCTGCAGGACCATTATTTTTAGCGTGGCCAGTGCGCATAGGCGAACTGTTTTTGGTTGTTGGTTTGATTTGGGTAGCCATTTTATTTGCTTCCTGGTTTTTGATTACGAGCACGGGCTAAGTTGCGACCCATAGCTTTCATATCAGTGCCTGTAGGACCGCCTTGTTTCATCTTTTTTATCTTACCGCCTTTTTTCATGCCTTCAGGTTCTTTTTTCTCAGACGCTTTAATCATTTTAGAGATAAGTTTTTTATCTTGAGCTTCGTCGTCATGTTTCATTTTTGCCATTTTAATACTCCTAAGTAGTTGCTATTGTTACTGTACCGATTGTTATAACAGGAATCAAGCTATTTGGTGTTAAAGCTTGGTCAAATGCCCTTGCACCGCCAACAGGGTTCCAACCCCATTGTATCTGCCTACTACCATCTGTAGGATATCCAGCATTATTTACATTATTACTAGCTACAGGTGACGTATATAAACCAGTATTACCAGCAGAATAATATCCTATATCCGGCCTTGGGTCACGTATTGCTTGGGGATCATTTACTGGATACATACCAAGTTGTAATTGTGGCTGATCCGGATCCCAGCAAGTAGGGCAAACTTTGACTTTATAAGGCTTAGTTTTAAGGGTTTGAATTTTTAACTGAGTTAGCTTATATCTTTCCCCGCAACGGTCACATTGCGCAATAGCATGTTTACCCGATGCAAATCTATTTGGCATAGTTATCTAGAATAGAACATATTACGTGGTACAAAACGAGCGGGGGCTTTTTCCCTATCTTCATCCGCAGCCAACTTAAACTGTTCTTCATACTCCGATTTTAAGAATGGAATACGAGTTAAATCCATGCCCGGTAGCTTTTGGGATATATAAAATGCTAATCCAGCAGCCATACAAGGAATAAATCGGAACGGAATATCTTCAGTAGTTACACCTGTACCAGCATCTTGCAGACGACGCATACGCCAGTAAATAAGGGTATATTGAGTTCCAGGCTGTCCTGTAGGCCAAATATTGACGTTAGGAAGATAGTTTGTATATACACTTGCCCCTAAATTATGGGCAGTTGCAGTTGTATTGTTAACTCCACGATAGCAGTTTAATAACTGATTTGCGTTGCTAGAATTAGCTTGTCCAAGGTTTTGATAAAGGATTGTTTCACCATCTATGTTGATATAGCCTTGGCTACGCATATTAGCAGTAGATGTTACATACAAAGTAGTATCAGTTGCTAATGCAGGTTGACTTAAAGTGGTCGTAGCGGTTGCATCTACATTACCTGACTGTCTATCTATCCAAACTTGAATAGGTCGCCCATAGGCGTTTTTAGTAGGTATTGTAAGGTATGTATCGCCAGAGATACGTGTTAGGTTAATATCAACTTGGTTCTGTCCTGTACCAGTACGAATAACTTGGTCGTATAAGTCAATAGTATCTACAGGAATAGGGTAGCTAATTTGACCGCCATTAATATTGATAGGAATCTGTCCCTGCTCAATAGTCCATAAGTTAATACCACGGTTTGCCCACTCAATAGTCATCATGTTGACGCTACGACGAGCAGTTCTAAAGTCATAACCCGTGCGGAGTTGTTGACCACAACGCTCAAAGGCTTCCTCGATAAGGTCGCCCATGTCTAAATTAAACGAAGTGGTTCCGCTGGTACTCATTACTTAACCTTTTTAGCAGTCTTTTTAGCAACTTTTTTTGCCGGTACTTCTGCCGGTTTCTTAGCCTTACGGGTCGTAGCTTTTGCTACTTTCGGCTTTTTCTTTTCTGCCGGTGCAGGAAAAGGCCAAGCTTTTACCTCGGGTTCAAACGTAATTTCTACTTCTGGCTTTCGGAATAAACCTATTGCCCAATTAATAATAAATTTCATTCTCTTCTCCTTGTGGTTTCCATTAGCTAACCCGACCGCCAACTATAGGCTTTTTGTGTCTGCGGTTAAGCCAATGGAATTACTTCTTCTTTGCAGTTTTAGCAGATTTAATAAAGTCCGCTTTAGAAGGCGCACCCTTAGACCCAACTTTACGCATGTGCTCACCAGAACCAGCTGCAATACGCTTTTGCTTCGCATGAATATTTGCATATAAACCAACCTTACCACCTTTTTTAATCATGGTGACATCATTTGGATCATCCTTACGAACAATCGTTTTGGCTTTAGGCATTTTAGATGGGGCTACTGACCCCATACCACGAGAGGCTCGCATTATTTAGCCGTAGACTTTCCACCCATGCACATAGCTTTTACATGCTCGTGGTGCATTTTGTGTGGCTCTTGCTTATACATTTTGCCGACTTTGTCTTGCTCATGCTCATGTGCATGACCGCTGCCATAATGATGTTTAACGTGATCTACGTTGTGTTTGTGTTCCATTTTAAACTCCTTATTTAATGTGAACTAAAGGACCATTGCCAATTGTGTTACCAGCCATTTTTGGGTACTTGGTTTTAGTTTTACCACGTTCTGCAATACCATCAATGCTAGGAGCGCCAGTTTTAACTTTGCCCATAGACTCGCTACCCATTGTCTCTTTTTGAGAGAATTTTTTAGTTGCCATCATTTTGTCTTCACCTTTCCGCCAGATTTTTTGCCGGCGTATTTGTTTAAATTAACATCAGGTACATTCTTCTGTTGCCCTAGAATACTACCAAACCTTGTCTCTTGGCGGTTAATTTGGTTCTTGCCGCCTCGAGTAACACCAACACCACCACCCAAACCAAACTTCTTACCTTTGTCAGCCTTGGCAAACTCTTTACCTACTGATTGCTTTATACCAACTTTCTTAGCAAAAGCTGGGCTATGCGCCACGGCTTCCATTAAGTTATGTTGTTTCTTGCTTTTACTTGGCATTATTTATGACTCCAATACCCAATAGCTAACCCAATAACACCTGTTAATACGCTAACTGCGCCACCAATAGCCATCAATGTTTTCCAACCACCTTTAGCTTCAGATAAAGTTTTATTAATAGCTTGAATGGCAATTTTGATTTCTTCCATCTCTTTTACCATTTTATCCATATCTACCTGTAAGTGTTGGATATTGCTTGCGTGGGTAGCTAATTCTCTAGCTGTCTCTATTGGGTCCATTTCGGTCATTTGCAATTCCACCGCTTTAAACTAGCTGCCTTACGAGTAGGGCGCCCTTTTTCATCTTTCATTGGACCAGGCATACCAGACATTCTTGCACAAAATGATTTTTTACGAGGACCACCTTCAGGTTGCGGAGCCTTTAAATTAGACCCCGTTTCCCTGTTATATTTTGCACGACCTTTGGCGGTAAGACCAGCACCTTTTGATACTGGAAGCTTTTCACCTCTACCTACTGCAAGTGATGGGCCTTTTTTCTTAGTTGCCATGATTATTTGCCATTAGAAATTAACTTACCAGCGACAATAACACCAACTTGAACAGCAGAACTGTTTGAAGTACCTACTTGCCATTGAATATCAGTTTTTTCTGGATACAAAAATGGTACTTGGCTTCTATAAATTGTGTAAACAGAAGTAAATGCTTGTTGCAAAATAGCAGTTTCTACGCCAGTAGCATTGTTAATA
>Ga0316221_1000657_pt1 | contig 42268 bp, 35 predicted proteins | sample TBH18007metaG_FD_206003 | JGI IMG/M metagenome (GOLD analysis project Ga0316221, IMG submission 206003) | Freshwater microbial communities from Trout Bog Lake, Wisconsin, USA - TBH18007 | ecosystem: Environmental > Aquatic > Freshwater > Lake > Hypolimnion/Profundal zone | place: USA: Wisconsin... | reverse complement strand
CTGTGTTCCACCGTTCCCGGCGGCCTGCCGCTCCCGGTGGTCGATCACCCGGGCCTCGACGCTGTCCAGAACCGGCCCCCTCCTACGGCTTGATCTTTCGCATTCCTCCCCATGGCTCCCGCCGTCCCCCCTTGATCCGCCGTGCAAACCACGGCGTGAGGGTTTTGTATGAAGCAGTTCTCCAGTTCACTGGCAGTAGCAACATGCGCCGCGTTTCTCTGCCTCACGCAATCTCTGGCTCACGCTCAGGAGACGCTCACCTGGGAGCAGGCAAAGGCAAAGTTTGAATCCGCCAACCCTGCACTCAAAGCCGATGCCCTGACCGTGGACGAGATGAAGGCCCAGGAGATCACCGCCTTTCTGCGGCCCAACCCGCAGTTCACAGCGGCAAGCGATGGCACGCAGATCGCTCCTAACCAGAGAGTATGGCAGCCGCTCGCCGGCAGCCAGGCTCAAGCCACGTTCAGCTATCTCCACGAACGCGACCACAAGCGCGAACTCCGTCAGCAAAGCGCAAAAGAAGGCACCCAGATCTCTGCGTCGCAACATAGGGATCTGGAACGCAATCTCCTCTTTGGCCTGCGCGGCGCCTTTGTGCAAACGCTTGAAGCCAAAGCAATCGTTGAACTGGCCCAGGCTGACCTTGCCTATTACGACAACATCATCAAGATCAGCCGCGATCGCTTCCGCGACGGTGACATCGCTCGAATCGATCTGGACCGCATCGAACTGCTGCGCGTTCAATACGAGTCAGAGATTCAGAACGCAATCGTCAACCTGCGCACCGCGAAGATCCAGCTTCTGCAACTGCTCGACGAACAAACTCCGGTTGACAAGTTCGATGTCTCCGGCGCCTTCGACTTCTCGGATGACCTCAAGCCCCTCGAAGACTTTCGCCAGATTGCCCTCGAAGAGCGGCCCGACCTGCGCGCCGCCCTCCAGTCCATCCAGCAGGCCCAGACCAATCACAAACTGGCTCAGGCCAACGGCTCCACTGACCCGACCTTCAGCACGTGGTACACATGGAACCCCTCATTCAACAACCCTTATGACCAACAGACGCTCGGCCTCAGCGTCAGCATTCCCCTGCGCATCTTTGACCGCAACCAGGGCGAGAAGCAGCGCACCCAAATCGAGATTGGGCGCAGTCAGCAATTCACTGAATCGACGCGCGCCCAGGTCTTCAGCGACGTTGACACGGCCTATGCCCAGGTGGAAAGCAGCCTTGCTCTGCTCAGGCCTTACAAGACTCAATACAAAGACCAGGCGCTGCGCGTGCGCGATACCGTCACTTACTCCTACCAGCAGGGCGGCTCTTCACTCATGGACTTCCTCAACGCGCAAAGCGACTACCGGGACGTTCAACTGGCCTACCTGCAACTGATCGGCTCCTACCTGACCGCTGCCGGACAACTCAACCTTGCCGTCGGACGCGAGGTAATCCAATGACGCCCTACTCGCAACGCCGCTACTCCGCCGTCACTCTCCTGTCTCTGGCATCGCTGCTTCTGGTTCTTGCCGGCTGCAAAGGCAAAGACCTCGGCGATGGCGCACCTCCTCCAGCCAAGGTCATCCAGGTCACCGATATGAACCTGATCACCATCGACAGCCAGGATGAATCCAAATTTCCTGTTGTCGCGGCAGGCCAGGTTGAGTCTTCGTCAGAACTCACCGCTACCGGTACCGTGCTCCCCGACATCGCCCGCGAAATCCCCGTCATCTCGCTCGCCAATGGCCGCGTCGTCGACATCAAGGCCCGCCTCGACGACAACGTCAAGAAAGGCCAACTGCTGCTCAAGGTGCAAAGCCCTGACATCACCACCGCCTTTAATACCTACCTGAAAGCGGCCAACGACGAGCACATGGCCAATAAGGCCTATCTGCGCGCACAGGATCTGTATCAGCATGGCGCAATCTCCCTGGCCATGCTCGAGCAGGCTGAAGGCGCTGAGAAGGACGCCCGCGCCGACCTGACCGCCGCGGAAGAGCAGTTGAAGACGCTCGGCGTTGACAAAGACCATCCCAGCAGCGTCGTCAACGTCTACGCGCCCATCTCCGGTGTCATCGTCGCCCAGAACGTCACCAACTCCGCCGCAGCCGGCGTCGGCCTCTCCGGCTCGGCCAACGCCTTCACAATCGCCGACCTGTCCTCGGTCTGGATCGTTTGCGACGTCTACGAGAACGACATTCCCAAGCTCCAACTCGGCCAGCCAGCCCGCATCCAGCTCAATGCATTCCCAGACCGCCCCATCACCGGCCGCATCGGCGACATCGGTCCCATCCTCGATCCCTCTCTGCGCACCGCCAAGGTACGCATTGAGGTTCCCAACCCGGGCTTCCTCAAGCTCGGCATGTTCGCCACCGTAACCTTCACCAGCCGCAACCGCGAAACCCATGCGGTCGTCCCTGCCGATGCCATCCTTCACCTGCACGATCGCGACTGGGTCTTTCTACCCGCCGGCGGCAATCAGTTCAAGCGTGCGGAAGTGCATGCCGGTAAAATGCTCGACGGCAATCGGCAAGAGATCCTCTCCGGCCTCCAGGCCGGCCAACAAGTGGTCACCAACGCACTGCTGCTTGAAACCGCAGGGAATCAATAGATGATTCGCGCCCTCGTCGATTTCGCGCTCAAAAGCCGCTGGCTCGTCCTCGGCGGTGTCGTTGTCCTCACCGCATGGGGCGTCATCAGCTTCAAAAACCTGCCCATCGAGGCCTACCCTGACGTAGCCAACAACTACGTTCAGATCATTACCCAATGGCCCGGCCGCTCCGCCGAAGAGATCGAGCGCCAGGTCACTGTCCCTGTCGAAATCCAGATGGCCGGCATCCCCCACCTCACCCATCTGCGTTCCACCACGCTGGCTGGCCTCTCGAGCCTCATGCTTATCTTCGACGACGAGTCCACCAGCGACGTCAATCGCGAACACGTCCTCGAGCGCCTCAGCCAGGTCAGCCTACCCGCCAACCTGGTTCCTCAGATGGGCACTGACTGGAGCCCCGTCGGCCAGATCTACTGGTACACCCTCGAAAGCACCAACCCCTCCTACGACGTCATGGAGAAGAAATCTCTCGAAGACTGGACCCTCGAAAAATCCTTCAAAGGCGTTCAGGGCGTGGTCGATGTCTCCAGCTTCGGCGGCCCCACCAAGGAGTACCAGATCAAGCTCGACCCCGCAAAGCTGGTCTCCTACGGCCTGTCTATCTCACAGGTCGAGCAGCAGATTGCCAACAACAACACCAACGGCGGCGGGAGCTTCATTGAGCAGGGCGCGCAGCAGATCAATGTTCAATCCATGGGCCTCTACACCAGCGTCCAGGATATTGAAAACACCGTCGTCAAAAACGCTAACGGCGCTGCCATCCGCATCGCAGACATCGCCACCGTCACCCAGGGCCCCAAAATCCGCCTCGGCCAGATCGGCCGCGCCACGCACAGGCCTGACGGCACAATCGTTGACAATCCCGACACCGTCGAAGGCATCGTCTTGCTGCAGAAAGGCTCCGACTCCGACCCCGTGCTCGATGCCATTCACAACGAAGTGGCCAAGCTGAATCACAGCATCCTGCCCAAGGGAGTCAAGATCGTTCCCTTCCTTGACCGCTCCGCTCTTGTCTCTTATACCGTTGAAACCGTCGAGAACAACCTCACCGCCGGCATGCTGCTGGTCACCATCATCCTGTTCCTCTTTCTCGGCAATGTGCGCGGCGCAATCATCGTTGCCCTCACCATTCCCTTCGCCTTGCTCTTCGCCTCCATCTGCCTCGACCTCAGCCACATCCCCGCCAACCTGCTCTCCCTGGGCGCGCTCGACTTCGGCATGGTCGTTGACGGCTCGGTCATCATGATCGAGAACATGGTCCGCCACCTAGCGCAAAAGGACGACACCCGCACTGCCGCGCAAAAGATCCGAGACGCCGCCCATGAGGTCCTGCGTCCCGTCTTCTTTGCCCGCGGCATCATCATCACCTCATACCTGCCCATCTTCACTCTCCAGGCAGTCGAGGGCCGGCTCTTCAAACCCATGGCCTGGACCGTCACCTTCGCTCTGCTTGGCGCGCTCGTTTTTGCCATCCTTGTCGCCCCCGTCATGGCTAGCTTCCTGTTCCGTAACGGCGCACAAGAGTGGCATAACCCCATCATGCTGGGTCTCACCCGCCACTATCGCACCGCGGTTCGCGCCGCTATCGTCCACCGCAACACAACCGTCGGCATCTCCCTCGTCCTGTTCGCTATTGCTCTCTTCCTCACCTTCGGCGGCCCCGTCGGCTCTGAGTTCCTGCCCCACCTCGACGAAGGCTCCATCTGGGTCCGCGGCACTCTGCCGCCCAGTGAGGGCCCCACCGCCAGCATCGAGTTCACCAACAAGGCCCGCCAGGTCATGGCCTCTTTCCCTGAAGTCACCCAGGTTGTCAGCCAGACCGGCCGTCCCGACGACGGCACTGACACCGCGGGCTTCTTCAATACCGAGTACTTCGTTGACCTCAAGCGAAAGGAGCAGTGGCGCCCCGTCTTCCATCAAGACAAGGAAGCCCTCATTGCCGCCTTGGACAAGGAGCTCTCCCGCTTCCCCGGCGTGATCTGGAATTACTCCCAGCCCATCTCTGACAACATGGAAGAAGCCGTCTCGGGCGTCAAAGGCGAGCTCGCCGTCAAGCTCTACGGCGACCATCTCCGCACCCTCGAAGCCAAGGCAGACCAGATTCAGGCCCAGATGCAATCCGTCAGCGGCATTCAGGATCTCGGCATCTTCCGCATCGTCGGCCAGCCCAACCTCAGCTTCAAGGTCGATCGTGTCGCCGCGGCCCGCTGGGGCATCAACGTGGCCGACATCCAGGACGCCATCCAGACCGCTGTCGGAGCAAATGCCGTCACCCAGGTGCAGCAGGGCGAGGCCCGCTACGACGTCACACTGCGCTATCAACAGCAGTTCCGCGACACCCGCGAGGCCATTGAGAACGTGCGCCTGCTCGCCCCCTCCGGCGAACGCGTATCGCTGGCCCAGCTAACCACCGCCTCAACTGACGACGGCGCTGAGCAGATCAATCGCGAGTCCGGCCAGCGTTATATCGCCATCAAGTACTCCGTCCGCGGACGCGACCTCGGTTCAACGGTCGAGGAAGCCATCGCCAGGGTCAACAAAAATGTGGCCCTGCCCGCCGGCTACCACCTTGAGTGGGCCGGCGAATACGAAAGCCAGAAACGCGCCAACAAGCGCATGGCCATCGTGGTTCCCATCACCATTCTGGCTATCTTCCTCATCCTCTACACCATGTTCCGCTCCGCCAAGTGGGCCATGCTCATCCTCATCAGCGTGGCCATGGCCTCAATCGGGGGCCCGCTCGCTCTATTCCTCACCCACACCAACTTCTCCGTCTCTTCCGCCGTCGGCTTCCTGGCCCTGTTCGGCGTCTCGGTTGAAACCGGCGTGATCATGATCGAGTTCATCAACCAGCTCCGTGCCCGCCGCAAAGGCATGGAAGAGTCTACCGATCAGCACATCGTTGAAGCCGCCGTCGAAGGCGCAGTCCTGCGCCTGCGTCCCGTCATGTTGACCATGCTGGTCGCAACCCTCGGACTGCTGCCCGCAGCGCTCTCCCACGCCATCGGCTCTGACTCGCAGCGCCCCTTCGCCATCGTCATCGTGGGCGGCCTCATCGCCAACCTCATCATTGGCGTCTTTCTGCTCCCCACCCTTTACGTCTGGATCGCCAGCGAAGACGACATCCTCCCCGCCTCGGAAATCTCCGAGCAATTCTAAAAATCGCGCACAAACAAATCCTCCGCCCGGCTGCATTCGTCACGCAACGAATGCAGGCAGACGGAGGATTCACTCCTCAAATCAAGCCAGATCGAATCGATCCAGGTTCATCACCTTGCCCCACGCCGCCACAAAGTCGCGAACAAACGTCTCCTGCGCGTCGGCGCACGCATAAAACTCCGCAAGCGCTCTCAGTTGCGAGTTTGAACCGAAGACAAGATCGGCAATGGTGCCCGTCCACTTCAACTTCCCTGTGGCCCGATCCAACCCTTCCAGCACTCCTTCAGCGGCAGTCTTCTGCCACTTCGTGTTCATGTCCAGCAGGTTCACAAAGAAGTCGTTGGTCAGTGTCTCCGGCCGCCTGGTGAAAACACCGTGTGCGGAGTGGTTGTAGTTTGCATTCAGAGCGCGCATGCCGCCAATCAGAACCGTCATCTCAGGAGCGGTCAGGGTCAGCAGGTCTGCCTTATCCACCAGCAACTCGGCCGACAATCCCTCGTGCCCCTTCAAGACGTAGTTGCGGAACCCGTCCGCGGCCGGCTCCAGCACCCCAAACGAAGCCACATCGGTCTGCTCCTGCGTTGCATCCGTGCGACCTGGCGAGAACGGCGCCTTCACCACGTGGCCAGCTTTCTTCGCGGCCTCTTCAACAGCCGCACAGCCGCCGAGAACAATCAGGTCAGCCAGCGAGACCTTCGTTCTGCCCGCCTGCGCGCCATTGAATTCCTTCTGGATCGCTTCCAGCTTTGCCAGCACCTTTGCAAGGTCGGCCGGCTGGTTCACTTCCCAGTTCTTCTGCGGCGCCAGCCGAATACGTGCTCCGTTCGCCCCGCCACGCTTATCGCTGCCGCGGAATGTTGCTGCCGAAGCCCACGCCGTCGTCACCAGTTGCGCAATCGAAAGGCCTGACGCCAGAATCTTCGCCTTCAGGGCTGTAATCTCAGGCTCACCGATCAGCGGATAATTCACCGCCGGAACAGGATCCTGCCAAAGCAGAGGCTGCTTGGGAACCAGCGGACCAAGGCATCGCGAAATCGGCCCCATGTCGCGGTGCGTCAGCTTGTACCAGGCCTTCGCAAAAGCATCCGCAAACTCCTCTGGATGCTCAAGGAAACGCCTGCTGATCTTCTCGTAGCTCGGGTCCATCCTCAGAGACAGATCCGTCGTGAACATGATCGGTGCGTGCTTCTTTTTTGGGTCGTGCGCATCCGGCACCGTGTCCGCTCCGGCTCCACCCTTCGGTATCCACTGCTGGGCGCCCGCCGGGCTCGTGGTCAGCTCCCACTCATAGGCGAACAGGTTTTCCAGGTAGTTGTTGTCCCATTTCACCGGGTTCGTGGTCCATGCGCCTTCCAACCCGCTGCTGATGGTGTCAACGCCTTTGCCGGTGCCAAAGCTGTTCTTCCAGCCCAGACCCTGCTCTTCAATCCCCGCGGCCTCGGGCTCCCGGCCCACATACTTGTTCGGATCGGCAGCGCCATGCGCCTTGCCAAACGTGTGTCCCCCAGCGATAAGGGCAACCGTCTCTTCGTCATTCATCGCCATGCGCGCAAACGTCTCGCGAATATCCCGCGCCGCAGCCACCGGATCAGGCTTCCCGTTGGGTCCTTCCGGGTTCACATAGATCAGGCCCATCTGCACCGCGCCCAGCGGATTATCCAGTTCGCGGTCGCCCTTGTAGCGCTCATCGCCCAGCCATGTGGTCTCCGATCCCCAGTAAACATCCTCTTCCGGCTCCCAGATGTCCTCGCGCCCTCCGGCAAACCCAAAGGTCTTTAGCCCCATCGACTCCAGCGCCACGTTCCCCGCCAGAATCATCAGGTCAGCCCAGGAGAGCTTCCGGCCATACTTCTGCTTGATGGGCCAGATCAGCCGCCGAGCCTTGTCCAGGCTCACGTTGTCAGGCCAGCTGTTCAGCGGGGCAAAGCGCTGCGCTCCGCCGCCCGCGCCGCCACGGCCATCGGCAATGCGATAGGTCCCCGCGCTATGCCACGCCATGCGGACAAAGAACGGCCCGTAGTGGCCGTAGTCCGCGGGCCACCAGTCCTGCGACGACGTCATCAATGCGCGAAGGTCCTTGATCACCGAATCCAGATCCAGGCTCTTGAACTCCTTGGCGTAGTTGAATCCCTCGCCCATGGGATTGGACTTTTCCGAGTGCTGGTGCAGAATCTTAAGGTTGAGTTGATTGGGCCACCAGTTTGCGGTCGTTTGCGTTCCAGCCGTCATGTGCTTCGCTGCGCCGCTTGAGAACGGGCACTTCGCTTCATCGGTCATCGTTCACTCCTTCTGAGCGCCGCCAGCCGGTTTCAATCGCTCACACTGGCCGCGTCTCCCGTGTTTCCGTGATGCAAAACCGTTGTCCCTGCCGCCTGCGCGGAAAGAGCACGATACTCGACCTCGTTGGCAGGGCAATCCTCGCAGCCAGACATAATACGCCAGATCCTCGAACCTGGTCTGCCCACTTCCTCTTATGGCAGTCAATCAGCGCAACTCAGGAGCTTTGCAACGAAATGGCCACCCAAATCAGAATGCTCGGAGCGAAGACTGAATCAAGCAAGGCCCCAGCCGGACGTCGAAGCGCTCCTGGGCCCTCCCCTGTTGCTTGCCCCATTCACTCCTCCCGCAACACTTCCAACGGCCTCAGCCCCAGAATCCTGTAGCTCGCAATCCACCCGGTCGCGGTAGCCAGCACCGCCGTCCCCACCAACGCAACCAGCGTCGCGCCCCACTCAATGTGGAAACCCACCTCCAGCTTGCGCAGCAGCACCCGCGTCAGCACATTGGCGAACACCACGCCCACCCCGCCCGCCAGCAGCCCCAGCACGCTGAACTCCACGCTGAACGTCCGTACAATCCGCATCCGCGTTGCTCCCAGAGTCTTCAGCACCACCGCCTCCTGCATCCGACGGTAGCGTGTGCTGGCAATGCTCGAGGCCAGAATCATCAACCCCGCAAAGATCGAGAACCCGGCCAGAAAACGCACCACAAACGTCACCTGGTCCACCACGCTCTCAATCCGCGCCAGCACGTCGGCAAGATTAATCACCGTCACGCTGGGATAAGCCAAAAACAGCGCCCGCTCCAGCGCCCCCACCTGCCTGGGATCGATGTGCGCTCCGCCATACCATGTCGCCGGCTCGTCCTTCAGTTGTCCTGACGGCAGCAGAAACGCCACCCGTGCGCCCAAATGCTGCCCGTCAGCCCGGAACAGAGCCGTCACCTTCAGCGTCCGCTCAGTTCCGCCCACCTCCATCGCCACCGTCGACCCCACGCCCAGATGCAGCCGTTGCGCCTCGCCCGCGCCCAGCGCCATCTCGGCCGCGTCGCCGCTCGTCCACCACCTGCCCTGCGTCACCTTGTCGCCCGGCGGCGGCGCATCCGCCCAGCTCAACCCCGCATTCTCCAGCATCCGCCGCGGAAAATGCGCCTCCTTCATCTGGTCCAGCGTCTTGCCGTCCAGCGTCACAAACCGCCCCTGCACAATCGGAATCAGATCCAGCCCCTCGGTCACGCCCGGCTGATGCTGAAAGAAATCCTTCACCCCTGCAACCTCATCGCCCGTCACATCCACCAGAAAGATATTCGGAAGCTTCGGCGAGGCCGTCTGCTTCAAATCCCGCAGCAGCATCGCCTGCATCAGGTAGACAGCCAGAATCAGCATCACGCCCGTGCCCAGCGCCGCCAGCACCGCCGCCGACTGGTTCCCCGGCCTATAAAGATTCGACAGCCCATGCCGCAGAAACGAAGGCAGCCGCAACCGCACCCGGTTCAGCAGAAAGCGCAGCGTCCTCAAAGCCACCGCCGCCAGCGCCAGCAACACCACCAGCGCCGCCCCAAAGATTACCGCAAACCACGTCCCCACCTTGGCCGAGTCAGAGAGCGCCCACGCCACCACACCCAAAGCCGCAATCACCAGCACAGAGATCCCCAGTTGCAGCCGCCTTGACCACCACCGCGCAAACCAAGCGCCCATGCCCTCCGGCCCCTGCTCCACCAGTCGCCGCAACACCAGCACCGGTCTCACAGCGCGCACATCCAGCAGCGGCGGCAAACAGAACAGCAGAGTCGTCAGCAGCCCCGTCCCCAGCCCCGCCGCAACCGAGCGCCACGGAAACTCCAGCGTTGCACGCACCGGCAGCAGGCTGCCAAACACCGCCGGCAGCGCCGCCATCACGCCCACGCCCACGGCCACGCCCACCAGGCCCCCCGCCAGCCCCAGCCCCAGCGTTTGAATGAGAAATATCCGCAGAATGTCGCCCGACCCTGCGCCCATCGCCTTCAAAATCGCCAGCATGTCCATCCGCTGCTCCAGGTGCGCATGCATCGCCATCGCCACGCCGATCGCACCCAGCACCATCGCCACCAGGCAGATCAGGCTCAGCATCGCCGTCGCGTTCTCAAGGCCCTGGTTCAGCGCCGGATTCCCCTCCTTGAAATCCATTACCTGCGCATCCGGCAGCACCGACTCCACCTGCTTGCGCAGCGCTACAGGATCGGCCTCGGCCGGCAGCTTCATCAGCAACCGCTCGCTGGCCCGGCTTCCCAATGCAATCAGCCCCGTCTGCTTCAGCGCCTCCCGCGAAATCATCACCCGCAGCCCCAGCCCCGCGCCGGCGCTCAGCCTGTCCGGCTCCTGCCGCAGCACCGCCGCGATTCTGAAGTTGATTCCGCCCAGCCGCAGCGTCTGCCCCACGTGCGCATTCAGCCGGATCAGAAACTCCTCCGCCACCACCGCCGAGTCGCCTTCCAGAGCCTGCTTCAGCCCCATCGCCGGCTCCAGCTCCGCAGCGCCATAGTAGGGGTACTCCCCCGGATCAACCGCCTTCAAAGAAACCAGCAACGGGACCGGGTCCGGCGCAACCGACGCCATCGACACCGTCTCTGTAATCCACGTACTGCGCGTTCCCTGCTGCTCCAGCCCTGCAATCTTCTGCTCTTCGGCGACCGTCGGCTCGCGAAAGATGCGCGCGCTCAGGTCGCCCGCCATCAGCGATCGCGACTCCAGCCCCAGCGTCCGCCTGAAACTCTCGCTGAACCCGCGCACCCCCACCAGCGCCGCAACCCCGACCGCTACGCTCAGCACTACAAACCCAAACTTCCCCGGCGCCGACTTCAGATCCCGCCAGCCAATAGCCCCCGCGCGCCTCCAACTCAATGCCCGCTTAGCCATTTTGTCCCTCGTCCAGGACGAGAGTCGTGTTCAAACCCGGCAGCGTATCCTCCACCACCATCCCATCCTTCAACACAATCTTCCGGTCTGCCCGGCTGGCTACCTCCGGGTCGTGCGTCACCAGCACCAGCGTCGTCCCCGCGCGCTTGTTCCGCTCCAGCAGCAAATCCAACACCATCCGCCCATTCGCCGAATCCAGATTTCCCGTCGGCTCATCCGCCATCACAATCGGCGGCTCCACCACAAATGCCCGGGCCAGCGCCACCCGCTGCTGTTCCCCGCCCGAGAGCTGAATCGGATAGTGATCCACCCGCTCCGTCAGCCCCACCTCATGCAGAAGATTGCGCGCCTTTGCGAGGCCGCTCCCGTCCCGATTCAATTCATACGGAAGGAGCACATTCTCCAGCGCCGTCAGCGTTGCGATCAGTTGGTACGACTGAAACACAAACCCGATCTTCCGCCCGCGCACCACCGCCAGTTCCGTCTCTGCCAGGTTATGAATCGGCACCCCATCCAGCCAGATCTCGCCCTCGCTCGGCGTGTCCAGCCCAGCCAGCAGCCCCAGCAGCGTGCTCTTCCCGCTCCCGCTCGCCCCCACAATCGCCACAAACTGCCCAGCAGGAATCGTCAGCGTGATCCCCTTCAGAATCTCCACCCGCCGCGACCCATTCTGTATCCACTTCTTCGCGTCCCGAACCTGAATCAAATCCCTGCCTCCTGAGTCCCGCCCCTGCACTTCGCTACACTATCCATGTGGACGTTGGCCGCGCTCTTAACGTTTCGGTATTCCCGTGTGCTCCATCCCTTTCGCGCCTTTTGCGAAATGGATGGGAGACCGCACTCCTGCTGCTCATCCTCGTCCTGCCCGCGCAAGCCTTCGGCCAGCGCCTGCTGGTCTGCTTCGGTGACAGCATCACCGCCGGCTACGGCCTCGACTCCGGCCAGGCCTACCCCGACGCCCTCCAGCGCGACCTCGACGCCCGCGGCTTCCACTACAAAGTGGTCAACCAGGGCACCAGCGGCGCAACCACCAAAGACGCCGTCTCCAGCCTCCACGCCATCCTCGCCCTTCACCCCGAATTGGTCCTCGTCGAGTTCGGCGGCAACGACGGCCTCCGCGGCCTCCCGCTCGATCAGACCCGCCGCAACCTCGACCAGATCCTCACCGCCCTTGAAGCCGCCCACATCAAAGTCCTGCTCGCCGGCATCACCCTGCCCCCCAACTACGGCCCCGAATACATCCACCAGTTCGACCAGCTCTTCCGCGACCTCGCGGCCAAACATCACGCCGCCTTCGTCCCCATGATCTACAAAGATCTCATCCACGTCCCCAACACCATCCAGAACGACGGCATCCACCCCACCGCCAAAGGCTCCGACGTCATCGCAAAAACTTTGCTCCCCGTCCTAGAGCCTTTGCTCCGCAAAAACCATTGAACAGTGGTCAGCAATAGCCATTCCGCAACCAGCCGCAACCGCCTGAATTCCCACCGAACCAACTATTCCCTACTCCCTGTTCCCTGCCTTTTCACCCCATCACTGCCACCGGCTGAAACAGCGTTCCCGCCACCCGCTTCGCCACCCCCACCAGCTCCGTTTGCCCCGCAAACACCTTCACCAGCGAAGCGCCGGAAAACTCCGGCAGATTCGCCTGCGCCCCATTCCGCAGCCGTCCCAGCGCCATCGCATCCCCCGTCACCGCGGGCATCTCCGGCAACAAGCTCCTCGGATGCACGCACAACGCCTCCAACGCCTGCAAATCCCCCGTCAACGCCGCCAGCTCCTCCAACGTATGCGCCTCGCTCAGCGTGAACACTCCAGCCTGCGTCCGCCGCAAGCTGCTCAAATGCCCACCGCACCCCAGATCCTGCCCCAGCTCATGCGCCACGGAACGCACATACCCGCCCGCACTGATGCTCATTGCAAACGAGGCCTCAGCGCCCTGCAAGCTAACAATCTCAAATGAAGTAATGTTCACGGCAGCCGTCTTCAACTCCACCGGCTTGCCCTCGCGCGCCAGCTTGTACGCCGGAGTCCCGCCAATCTTCTTGGCCGAGTAAGGCGGAGGCATCTGGTCCATTACGCCCTTGAACCGCCCCGCCGCCTGGCGCACCTCATCCAGCGTCAGCGCCGGCCCCATGTCCTCCCCCGCCGCAACCCCCTCGGCGTCAAAGGTGTCGGTCGCAAATCCAAACCGGATCGTCCCGGTATAAGTTTTCTCAGCGGAATTGAAATACTGCGCCAGCCGCGTAAAGCGGCCCATCAGCAGCGGCAGAACGCCAGTAGCCATCGGGTCCAGCGTGCCCAGGTGCCCAATTGATTTTTCGCCGGTAATTCTGCGCAGGCGGCTCACCACATCGTGGCTCGTCATGCCGCCCGGCTTGTCTACCACCAGAAGTCCGTTCACGCCCACGCCCCTCACTACTGTAGCCGACGCAGGCTCCCCGCCTCAGATTCCGCTGTTCGGCTGCCGCACCAGCGACAGAAACTCTGACCGCGTCTCCTTCTGCCGGAAGCAGCCCACCATCGCCGAAGTCACGGTCGACGAGTTCTGCTTTTCAATCCCGCGCATCATCATGCACAAGTGCCGTGCCTCAATCACCACGCCCACGCCCTGCGGCTCAATGGCGTGCTGTATCGCGTCGGCTATCTGCCGCGTCAGCCGCTCCTGCACTTGAAGCCGCCGCGCAAACACCTCCACCAGCCGCGGAATCTTGCTCAGCCCAATCACCTTGCCCTTGGGAATATAGGCGACATGCACGCGCCCGAAGAACGGGAGCATATGGTGCTCGCACAGCGAGAACATCTCAATGTCTTTCACGATCACCATCTCGTCGTAGTCCACATCGAACAGCGCACCGCGCAAAATCTTCGTCGGGTCCTCGTCGTAGCCTTTCGTCAAAAAGGCCATCGACTTCTCCACGCGCCCCGGCGTCGCCAGCAGGCCATCGCGGTTCGGGTCCTCGCCGAGCCGGCTCAGAATCTCGCGATACATCTCCTGCGTGCTGAACTCGCTCAGCGCCTCGTCTGTCCCTACCGCCCTGCGAACGCTTTTGCTTACTGCAATCGGCTGCGCCATACTCCTCATTCCTCCGCCCAGGGGAAGTGGGCGACCCTCATCCTCTACGTCCGGTCATCATCCTGAGTGCACCAAGAAGAACACCTGCATCTCGCTAGCGCTCTCACGCAACACTCAAATCCTAAGCTTCGAAACACTGGAAGAAATTATTCTCCGTCTCTTCCACCCGCACAGACTCCAGCCTTCCAGCCGGCAGTGCATCCTTCAACAGACCAAACACAGCCCTGCAAAGATTCTCCGTCGTCGGCGCCTGATTCGCAAACAGTGGATCAAGATTCAGGTTGGTATGGTCAAATCGGTCCAACACCCGACTCCGCACCGCCTCGTCCAGCGCAACCAGGTTGATCACCATCCCCGTCTCCGCATCCACCGGCCCGCCCACCAGCACCTCAACCACATAATTGTGCCCATGCCCATGCGGATTGTTGCACTTCCCATACGCTGCCCGGTTCTCTTCCACGGTCAGCGCCGCCGCATGCAGCCGGTGGCTGGCGCTCAGCATATACCGGCGTCCAAAGTAGGCCCGTCCAGCGTTCGCGCTCATACGCCGCCCCGATATTCCGCAAAGATCTCCGGCGTCTCATAAATCCGTATGCAACTCAGACGCGCCCCGCCCGCTCCCGTCACCGCCGGTTCCATCCGCTTCCACACTGCAATGGCAATGTTCTCCGTCGTCGGAATCGTCGCCCTCGTCTCTTTAGCGAGAAACTCCTCGACCTCCAGATTCAAGTGCCGGTGATCGTATGCCGTCATCACATCCCGTTCGATCACGTCCTTCAGCCACTTCAAGTCCACAACAAACCCCGTCACCGGGTCCGGCTCCCCGGCCACCGTCACCTCCAGGGTGTAGTTGTGCCCATGCCCGTTGCGGTTGGCGCAGCGGCCAAACACCTGCTCGTTCTTCTCCGCCGGCCATGCCGGATTCCAGTAGTAGTGCGAAGCCGAAAATGTAGCCCGCCGTGTCAGAAACACCATTCTGATCCCTCATTCAAGAAGATGCCCCAGCCCAACCAATTGCTTCACAGAATCCACCATCAATTTCACACCGTCAAAATCAGCCCCCACCCAACAGCCCCCGACGCCAAGCCAGGCACGATGAGCTAAAAGCTGAAAGCTAATAGCTGAAAGCTGCTTTTACGGGTACGTTCTTCCCTTCCAGCTCACCTGCTTCAAAATCCGATGCTGAAACCAGCTCCGGTATAGCAGCACCACAAACAGCGGCAACCCCAGCGGCGTCAGAGCGCAGTCCATAAACGGGAAATTCGACTTCGCCACCCGCGCATAAAACCGCACCAGGTTCCTCACCCACAAAATCATCAGTGCCCACCCCGCCCCCAACCATTGCAGCGAGTGCGCCGCGAACTTGGCGTTCCAGAGCCAGGCCGCCAAAATCGGCAGCCCAAACAGCAGAAAGATATCCAGTGCCCGCCAAACGCTCAGCGCCAGCGTGTTATCAAACAACAGCGCCAGATTCTTGGTCCAGCCCTCCATCATCGCCGCCGTTGACCGGTACATCCGCGTCGCAACCGCATCCTCCGCATACCGGAACCGCAGCCCCATCCGACGCCGCTTGGCCATAAACGCCAGTTCCACATCTTCCAGCACCTTGTCTGCCACGCTGGCGTGCCCGCCCAGCTGCCGGTAAGCCTCCCGCTCCACCAGCAAAAACTGCCCATTCGCTGCCGCTATTCTCTGGTTTGGGTCCGATACCTTCGCCGGCGGATACGCCAGCGCCAGCTCACAAAACACCAGCGGCATCAGCGTCCTCTGCGCCAGCCCGCTCACGATCTGCCGCGGCGAGTAGCTCAGCATCCCCGCCTTGTGCTTCACCGCTTCGTGGACCGCCCGGTGCAGATTCCCCGGCTCGTGAATCGTGTCCGCATCCGTAAACAGCAGCCATCGCCCCCGCGCCCGCTTCGCCGCTGTCCAAACCGCATTCGCCTTCCCCGTCCACCCCTTTTCCAGCTTCCCGGCCTCCAGCACCGTCACCCCGGCAAATCCTCTGGCAATCTCCCCGGTCCGATCCGTCGAGTGGTCGTCCACCACGATCAGCTCCCAATCCTTGCCCAGCTCAAAAAGCCCCTCGCTCTGCGAAACCAGCGACCCCAGGCAAGCCCCCAGACAGTCCTCCTCATTCCGCGCCGGAACAATCACCGTCAGCTCCAGCAACTCCGCCGGCTCCGGCTGGTCATACACCGTTCCAGCCACAGCTGCCCACCGCGCCGCCGCGTCCGCCTGACCCGCAGGCCCGTCACTCAGCCCCAGCACCGGCGTCCATCCGTCCCCGCCTGCCGTCCCTGTCTCTTCCGCCTTCTCGTCCGCCATGACTTTAGCCCTTTCGCTCCGTATTATAGGTATGTGCGCTCCTCTCGTTTATTTTCACTCCTCATCCTGCTGCCGCTGGCCCTCGCCTCCGCCTGTGATCGCGGCGCGCGCCCTTCGCAGATGAACAAGCCGGCCCCCGACTTCACCGTCTTCGATGGAACCACCACCGTCCATCTCGCCAGCTACCGGGGCCAGGTTGTCCTGCTCAACTTCTGGGCCACCTGGTGCCCGCCCTGCGTCCAGGAGATGCCGGCCCTCATCCAGCTCCACCACGACCGTCCCGATCTCGCCATCCTCGGCGTCAGCATCGATGAAGACCCCGACGCCTACAGCCGCTTCATCCTCCGCCGCCATGTGGACTTCACCACCGTCCGCGACCCCTCCCAGAGCGCCGCAAAGCTCTACCACACCGAGGGCTGGCCCGAGACCTATATCATTGACCGCCAGGGCATCATCCGCCGCAAGATCGTAGGCGACCCCGACTGGTCTAACCCCGAGATCCGCGCCTTCATCAATAGCCTCTAGAAGGCCTTTTACCCCCTGTTTAAGCACCATCTCCTGTGCCCCATCCATTCAACAGTCCCATCGTTGAACAGGTGGGACACCACAAATCTCAATCGACCACTCGCCAACCCACCACATTAGCCGGGTGCCCCACCGTTTCGTTTCTTTCCTGGCGAAAGGGTGGGAAGCTACGAACCTGGACAAGATGAATCACACATTCAGAGCACCTGGTTTGTTGGTATCATCTCCCTATGACCACGGTTGAGATCCTCTTCCGCTACATCGCCCCGCCCACCGAGCACGTCACGGTTGCGCTGGCCGCCACCCGCGACGTCTATGGCATCCGAGGCCTCAAATTCGACTCCGCCGCCCGCACGCTCCTCGTCGAGTACGACGCCACCCGCCTCAGCGCAGCCACCGTCACCGGCCTCGTGCGCCAAACCGGCCTCGATATCGCTGAGCAACTGCCCCTCGCCGAGTCGGCGCCCGCGCCGGTGGCCTGACGCCCCGATTGCGCCGCTCCACGAAGCCTGATAATCTATCTAAGGTCGCAGCAGCGGCCAACCCAGTGCGCCCGTAGCTCAGCTGGATAGAGCGACTGACTACGAATCAGTAGGTCGGGAGTTCGAATCTCTCCGGGCGCACCATTTAACCCCACGATAATAAAGAGTTTAGAGGCCGTTCAAGGAAGTAGCCTGGGTGGCCTTCTTAGTGCCGGTGGCTGTTTTGGTGGCTGTTGCGTTCTTCTACAGCCACCGCACAGGCACCTCTCTTCCCCGGAGGCTGTTTCGCTTGACTGGTGTGTAGTCTTGTCGGTTCCAACAGCCACCGGAGGCACATGTGAACGCTGAGCAGGAGAAGATCAAAGGGGTCTATGAGCGTCCCCCGGGGCTCTGGGGTTGGCGGGTCCACAACCTCGCCGAAGGAAACGGCACCGGGAAAAGGCTGGCCGCCGGTAGGACGCAATCGCGCTCTATCAGAAGCGAGAGGCCGACTCGATACGCAAACTGAAACTCCCTGAACTGGTGCCGGTCAAGGTGGTGCCGTTCAGTGACCTGTCATGGATGGCCGTGGAGCGCGCCACAGCCCATTTGCCGAAGACCCACGACTACGTGGCCAAGGACCGAGTTCCACATGAACCATTGGGGAGCCGGCCGGCAATCGAGGTCACGCCACCGAAGATCGCCCCAAATGAGGCGGATTTGGTCGACCAGATTGAGCTTATGGTGCCAGCACAAGCTTGAGGCTACCGAACGCCACGGCCCCGCCGAAGGCACGCCCGGCGATTCATCCACTAGAACTGGAGGATTGGATGGAGAAGCTCAAAAGCACATGTCCATAAGGTAAGCACTACGTTTGTGCCAGCATCGTCGCGAACGCGACGATATTCGGTTTCAACACTCTCGATCCGGAAGGCGCATCCAGCTCTTCGCAGCCGCTTTGCATCAATTTCTCAAGATGCTCTCGCCTTACAAAACCAGATCCAATGGGAGCGGTCTTGATACGTTTGTTCATGCCGGTTTCCTCCCGACGCCCAACTGTCGTGGAGTTGCGCAGAAACCAGGAACGACCGTGCTGAGCCCGTTCCGTTGTGGACGACATGGCTCAGCAGTGTGAAACATTACTTTGCAGGCAACCCGAATACTTCGACCTCAATATAGTGGTTGAGCTCGTTCACGTTGTTCCCGCGACTGTAGAGACGAACATAGCGGGCGTTAACGCCTTTGGTGGCCACCAGTTTGCCCTCATTGCTTTCGACATACAGCATGTTTGTGCCCGCGCCCTGCCCGACCTTGTTTTCGGTATCGCTGTTGAACCATGTCTGCTTGTTCTTTGTGAAGGCTTCGTCGTCGGCGGTCTGAACCACGATGCTGAAGTAGACGCGCGGCTCGAAATAGTGCCAGAAGAGCACAGCATAGAGTTCCTGCGGCTTACCGAGATCGATGGTGACGGATTGCATGCCAGGCCCGAGTTCGACGTAGTTTCCGTCAGCCTGGGTTGCGTCGCCGTCGGTGACCATGGAGAGGTCTCCAACAACAGGGTCTGTCTCAGTGCTGGTGACCTTCATGCCCTTGGCCAGGTTGATGACGCCGGCAGGCGCGAGAAACGGCGGACGCTTCTTGACCGATGGCTTCTCGAGGTTGTGGATGGTCAAGAAATTGGCCGGAGTTCCCTCGTAACCAGGCTTTGGCAGTTCAATGGGAACGGGCGCCAACTGCGCGCGGGCGACGGCGCAGATGCACGCGAGGCCCAGCATCACGGAATAGACTTTCAATTTCATAAGGCTCCTCTTCATTGCTTCACTCCTTTGCCGATTCAACGCAGGTGGACAAGAGAACACCGGGGGGACGGTGAGACCTGGTCCGGTTCAGACAGCCAAGCCTCCAAGCCGGGCCAGCGCGCACGGCATGCATCCACTTCCCGGTGGTTCAACATCAGGAACGCAGTCGAGAATACTTCAAGCAACGCGGCTGGCGACTGAGAGAGCGGTTCGCCGCTCGCGCCGACAAATCCCATCGCACGGAAGGCCGGCCCCAGCGCCGGGGTGCTGGCGGCTACGCATGCCGCGGAACGAAGCCGGGATGACTTCGAGCTTCGGGGATCGACGATGTGGTTCCCCTTCCGCAGACCAGAAGCGCTCAATGCGCATTGCGACGCCGAATAGGTGAATCCGTGTTCTGCGCACTCGTCAGACAAGCCGATCCGCAATGGCCAACCCGCCTGCCCTGGAGGGGACTGCAATGCCCGCACAGAGCTGCATCGTCCGTGAATCAATGCCTGTTCAATGCCCCAATCCATCAGGACTTCAGCGATTCGATCGACGGTGTAGCCTTTGCCGATGCCACCAAGATCGACGCGTTTCCCGGCAGATTTCGCCCGCACTTCATAATCGGATGGCCGCAGTTCAAGGCTGCGAAGGCCTGTGCCTAATGAGATATCGAAGGCGCCGCCAGTCTCCCCGATGGCGAACTGCGCCAGCATGAGACACCCCATCGTCCAACAGCTCACCCTGGCGACTCCGCCGGCAGACAGGTTGTTGATGCGCGCGATGTCACTATTCTCGACAAACCGGCTCAGATCCGCCGCGAGCCTGTCGAGCAGGTCGAAAGCATGATTCGCCGCTTGTCGCGCGTAGTTTGCATCCTCATGCACGCAGACAATCTCAAAGAGCGACACCATGGCCTCATGCCCGAAGCGGTGCGTGGAAGGGCCACTGAGAACGGGCATGTGGGTATCGGCAGAAAATGACAAGCCTGCCAAGGAAGCAGAGTCAGTCACAATCCCTCCCAGACGGACAACTGGGCGTACCCGCGCAGTTCCACGCCCGGCCGCAGTTCCACAGGCCGGGCGAAGAGGTTCATGTACAGTTCCCGTTGCCCAGGGGGCGGTACCACGTACAATCGCCGGGTCAGTGCTGGCTCCACATCGGGTGTAATCACATAGACCGGAGCCAGCGGCGCGGTGTCAGAGACTGCATTCCACCATTGCACCCGATGAAAATGCCTCAGATACCACGGCAATGGCCACAGATTCTCGTTGCTCACTATGGCGATCGGAATCTCTGCGCGGCCCGCGGGATAGGTTGAAGCCAGGAGTTCAAGCTTTTGAACGATGGCGAAGACATCCTTGCTTGTTTGGGCATAGACCCACGGATTTCCCGGATCCGAGGACAAGCGAAAGCTCTCCATCCACGCCTGCCATCCAAGATGACCGAAACAAACCAGAAGCAGAACAGCAGTCACTGCCTTCATCGACTTCCTGCGAACAGCATTCCACAGAGCGGCCAAACCAGTGCCTCCAAGCAGGATCATCGCGTGGATGGGACCGAGGAAGTTCCACGGCACTTTGTAGGGAAGCAGAGAATAGGCCGCGACCATGGTCACGCAGTAGAGCGCCAGGAAGAGCGGGAAGGAAGAGCTACTTCTGTTTCGGCCAGCGAGACAAATTGCGGCCACCAAGCCGGCGATGGAAAGAATCGTAACGAGCGCCTCGGTAAACACGGGCCCGCCACCGGCGCGATACACATTCATCAAATGCAGATAATAGCCCCAAGAGTGAACATGAGCCGTTCCCACGCCAGAGCCGCGCAGAATGTACCCGCGATATGACAGGATCAGATCCGGAATGGCCCGCGGATTTGCGCAGAAGGATGAAACCAGCAGAGCGGTTGTGCCGGCGGCCGCAACCAATGCAAGCGCCGCGTGCCCAAACACGCGCTCGGGCATTGCCCAACTTGCTGCACGCCGCCATCGCATGGCCACCACCGCGGCCCCTGCACTCGCCATGGATGCCAGCGGGATGATGGCAGTTTCCTTGGTGGCGAACATCAGCCCGGCACAGAAGCCCCCGGCAACCGCCCAGACTGCGTACCTTGTCTCCCAGTAGCGAAGGGCGGCCAGCAGACACCCAAAAGTGATCACCACAAGCAGCATCTCGTGGATGAAGTCGCGGCTGTAATAGACCATTGCCGGCGATAATGCCGTCAGAAGTGCCGATGCCGCTGCGCCCAGCAGTCCGGAGTACCGCACCAGGAAGATGTGCAACCCGACCAGCAGGATGCCCGCCAAGGCCGGGATCAGCCGGATCGTGGTCTCGCTCAAATCAACATAGTGAGTGATACCCTCGGCCCTGGCCAAGCCCCATGCGGCATAAATCAACGTCGGCCCGTGGTAGTCAACTGCCGAGTATCGATATTGCCCCTGCTCCAGGAGCACGCCTAACTTGTCCGCATTGATTGCTTCGTCGCTATGCATGGGACGCGCAGGCAATTGCGGAAGCCTGAGCGCCGCGGCAAGCAGCATCAGGCCGCCGAACACGATGCAGGTTCGGGTGGTCAATCGCGTCGTCGTGGAAAGCAGTTGCATCTGCATCAATTCCTGCGATGATTCCACTCCGCCGCCATGGCGTAGTAAGCAAAAAGAAGACCGGATCCCACCAGCAGCAGCGCACTGATGCGGTGAACCTGGAGCAGTACCTGCTGCTGGGCAGGACAAGCCAAAGGAAACATCGCCAGGAAGGCCGAGGCCAAGGTGGGTACAGCCGAGGCCAGCGCAACCGAGAAGAAACTCTTTCGCAACAGGACCGTGACGGACGCAGCGGTCGCCACAATGAACTCGCGGCGATCCATTCCGACTTTTCTGTTCTGTTCACCCACGCGCTTCTCTCCTAACAGCAGAGCCGGTTGTCTCCCCCCTTCCCGCTTCGCAGAGTGCGACGCGCTTCAAAGCAAACAACCGGCTCCGGCCGGCTAAATGATCAGCCCTTCCGGTTTCCATCCCGGACGGTATTCTCTGCCCAAAAACTTATTGGCTTCCTCGTTATTCGTGATCTTGCCCGCAGCTGAATCCCATAGCAGCCTCTGGCCTCCCATCCTGTAGGAGATGGCCACCAGATTGAAGGCCTCGCTGATTGCTCCCGCCAACTGGAAATCGCCATAGGTCGTGGAGCCATTGCGAACGGCATCGACCCACGGCCGCGAGTCATTCGAGCGCGCCGGTCCCGATCCGCGCATTTCTGGTCGAAACAGCATGAGGGGGAGCTTTCCAGGAGGAATATTCATGGGCGGCATCGCGCCCTGTTTCGGCATGGGCGGCATCTCGCCCTGGTTCGAGACCGGGGGAGTGCTGATGTTGCGGGACTTCCGGAACTCAGTAAATCTGCTCTCGGGAATGATGCGCGGATTGTCGCATTCAAACCCAGCCATGATCTTTCCCTTGTCGCCCACCAGCAACATTCCCTCGGAAGAGAGCGCGCGATCCTCCGCAAGCAGCTCATCGGGCGTGGGTGGCCTCATGCCGCCGTCGTACCAGTAGATATCGATGGCCGGGCGGTCCCCTTTTGCATGGAACCGCATCCGGGCCGTCCCGGCCAGCGGGAACGAGTAGTCGTTGTTGATCTTGCCCACCGTCTCGTTGTCCAGTGTCTGGCAGGCATTGCTGATATTCGTTTCAACAAAGTACGGCGCATCGAGAGCCAGGTCTTGAAAGATCGTCCAGTTGCTGTAGATGCCCATGTCGTTGATTGCCCCGCCTCCAAAGTCGTACCAGCCGCGGAAGGTGGTATGCGTGAACCACGGATGGTAGGGACGGTCCGGTACCGGCCCCTGCCACAACTCCCAATTGAAACCTTCGGGGATGGGAGGGCGGTCTGTCGGCAGCGTCAGGTATTGCGGCCATACCGGTCGGCTGGTCCAGTTGTGGATCTCACGCAACTGGCCGATGGCTCCCTGCTGTACCCACCGCATTGCATTCTGGAAGCCAAGCGAGATATTGGCAGGCATAAAGTGAGTCACACGCTTGGTCCGTTTCGCCGTCTCAATCACCAGCCGTGCCTCGGCCAGGCGGTTTGACAGCGGCTTGGCCACCATCACATGTTTGCCCTTGTTCATCGCTGCAAGGGCGACAATCCCGTGCAGATGGTCCGGCGTCATCACCTTTACGCCGTCCAGGTCCTTTTCCTTCTCCAGCATCTCGCGGAAGTCTACGTAAGTCTTCACGCCAGAGAACTTGTCTGCCGCGCGCTTCTTGGCATAGTAGGCCTCAATGATCTCTTTCCCAATCTCCCGCCCGCCGGGGACCCAGTCCATCCCTTCGTGCCAGTTCGGCTCGTCCAGCATTAGCCGGATGCCGTCGCGAACGCCGCCCGGGAACCACTCCATGTAGTGCCGGCCGTCTCTTTCCACATCGCAGATGGCGGTCAGCTGAACGTAGGGATTCTCCAAAAGGCTGGCCACCTCCCGGATGGCCTCGGTTCCGAACCCGACATGAGCCAGCGTGATCTTGTCGCTGGGCGGAACATGGCCCTGGCCAAGAACGGCCCGGGGAACAATGGTGAATGCCGTCGCGGCAGCTGCCGCGGTCTCCAGAAACGTTCGACGGTCGATCTCAGTCTTCATTCCAACAGCCTCCTCGCATCGCATCATCCTGAAAAACTCTCTTCGCGACCAACCGCGCGCCTCGTGCACATCCCGGCAGAAACCACACACGCTGAACCAATCGGACGCATCCAGACACCGGGCAGAACGCAGAAATATCTACCGGCCCGATTCCGAATGATTATGGAGTGTCTGAATTGAGTTCTCAACGTGCGTGACGGCCTTGAACCGGCATCCGGCAATCAGAAATGTGCAGCAGACCCTCATTTCCCCACAAACACGGGACTTTACGGGCCCAAGAACCAGAAGAAAGCTGCAAGTAGAGACCCGTTCTGTACGTTGAGACCGGCAACTGACTGAAGGGATCCTTAATCTGCAGCATTCGGATCCACTCGCCCTGGGGCGTTTCTCGCTCTCACCAGTAGTAGGTGGCCAACACATGAGGCGGTCCTGCGGCCCCATGGATCAGATCGACCCCAACGATAATCTGGAAGTTCCTGTTCTCCCATCCGACCGGGGCTTGCCGGGTGAATGTCTCAAGGAGTTTTGGCTGGGAGATGAGTTCGCCTGCCGCAGAGGTACCATCGCGCCCCAACCCGCACAACAGCAAAGCAATCTGCTGTGTACGTGGATCACGGAAGCGCGTGATCACGGCCCAGTCCTGACTGCGTTCTGAATACGGCGCCAGGAAATTGATTCTCCAGGGGGTAGGCGCGCCCTTGTCTCGATCGATGATCGCCAGGGTCCCGGCAACAGAATCCCGCTGAACCTGAAATCTCAAACCGGCGTTCAGAGGCCCCGTCCAAGGGCTGTCCCCAATAAATACAGCGGGCATCTTGCGAAGATCATCCAGTGTGACAGACGAAGCACGGCGCAAATCAACGCGTTTTCCACGGGACTCAAGCAGGCCAGCCACTTGCGCCAGCACCACAGCGTCGGCAAATCCAGCACGGTCCGTACGCACTACTTCCCATGTGCTTAGATTCTCGCTCTCCTCCGCGGAAACGCCCTGCTGCGGACCTATTTGTCCGGCGCCGACCGCGACGATGACGCTGCTCGCATCCTTATAGAGAGGCCCCCAGAAGGCCATCACCGGATCGGCCGGGCGCAGGAGCCAAACCAACCCGAACATCAGGCCAGTTATCACCAGCAGTCCAGCCGCCCACAGCGCCGGCCTGCGGAATCGTGCCATGGGAGCAGTGGAAACTGCCGGAAGCTGTGGTGCGGTCTCCGCCACAGGCTGCGCACCCTCGCTCTGGCGAAACTCCGGAGCATAGCCGCCGGGAGCCAACTCGATCCGCACTGTAGTTTCGTGGTCCAGTTCATCGTAGTACTGCGCCAGACGCTTGCGGACCTCGAGCGCCGAGGTGCGAACTACACTGTCGTCGTTGGTGTTGTAGTCCGCTGATCGCCCAAATAAAAGGACTCCGATGTTCCTTTCCGTGAGTTCCGCGCCGCGGCCTGCCAGCGTCTCGGCAACCACGTATTCCAACATCTCAGTACAGCGCTTCGAGTTTCGGAACCAGCGGCTGGTGACAATCAGCGCCAGAGCCGCACGAATCGCCTCCTGGTTGGGCGCGATTTCTTTAGATAGGATTCGGGAATCCGTGCCCGCAACGACTCGCACCAACGAGCCTCCTGTTGGATATCGGCGACTTCCACCCAGAGGACTCTTGTTCGACTTGCCTTGGGGAGGGGCTGTCCGGGAGCGAAAACATCGCTTACGCTCCCGGAACAGATTCCCCGATGGCTATTCCGCCGTTCCGGTCGAGACCCGCGAGCATGCGCACTTCTCTCGGGTGCCCGCCCGTTAACAAAGCGCGAGGGTATCGCACGATCCTCATTCAGCCGAAGTCTATCACGAGGATCGTGCTTCGGGGGCGTGGCTTATGCCTCGCCCAGCAGCCGCTTCATCATCACATGCTGTTTTCGCACAGCCGGCCATGCGCCGCCCTGAAGCTTGTCGATGCCCTCATATTCGCTCATCATGTAGCCGTTATATCCGTGATCCACCAGCACCTTAATCACCTCTGGATACGGGATGGTGGTCTCCTCGCAAGCATCGGTCATGTCATTGAATTTGGCATGGCAGCAGTGAATGTAGGGGATTAACGGGATCATGTCTTCCGGCACCGCCAGAGGCAGCTTGCCCATCCACGATGGTGGTGCATGGGGCGCCTGTCCGCCGGTTGCTGAAGCCTGGTGGTCTCCGAGTTGGGGCCCCATTCTGGTTTGGAAGACGCTGAAATCGATATTCAATGCAAACCATGGATTGGTGTTCTCCTTCGTGATGAAGTCCATGTATTTGTCCATCGTGGGGCCTTTGAGGGACGTGGGAACATGGATTTCCGTGAGCATGCGGACGTTGTGCTTCTGGGCAGTCTCCAGCGCTCCCTTGATGATTTCGAAGAAATTATCTGCGGGGGTCTGGACCGCGATCGACGCGCCACCCTGCATTCCGACCTTCGTACGCGCACGGGTAAATCCCAAACGCGAAGCCAGCTTGATGTCGGCGATGAGCATCTCAACGCCCTCTTTTGTGTCAATCGTCTGCGTCTCGCTGTAGAGCTTGGTATCCACCCAATGACCATATTCAACGGGGATAATGTCGTACCGATCCAACATCTTGTACCAGTCGTCAATCCATGCGGTGGAAGGATGGGGGTAGTTCTTGACGTGTGCGTTCGCCAGAACCTCCAGCCCAATCTTCGTGCCGGGCGTGGCCAGGTCAGACAACTCCATCAGGCAATCCTCAAGTGTGGCCGAGACATTGAATTCGTGCTCATAGCTGTAAATCGACACGCCGCGCTTGGGGCCCTTCCGTTCACTGGCGGGAAACCCTTCATCCATTCCTCGCTGTCGAGCGAGGGGGGCCGAAGCGGCTGTGCCGGGCAGTGCGATTGCGCCGGCAACCACGGCTGCGGTCTGCAGAAACTCTTTTCGCGTCATCTTCATCGCTGTCTTCTCCTTGTCCGTTCCGTGCCGTGCCGTTAGCGAACCAATACAAGCTTCCGCGTATTGTTGCCGCCGCCAAATTCCAAAGTGGCTCCAGTCGGTCCCGGCCCACCAGCCTCGGCTGCAGGAGTTTGCTCGGGGACTCCCGGCATTGTCCCTATGTAAGAGATCCGGTGACTCCAATTGACCGTTACTTCATGCACTCCTAACTTAAGCCCCCCAGGTTTGGCGATATTCAAAATGACCGGTTCGTCAAGATTCCATTGCACATGCCCGGCCTTTGCCATTTCATCCTGCGTGTATGTCTCGCCTTCATAAGCGATCGTGATCGCCTCAGGCGGAAACTGCTCGCCGTCCACGAGAACGCGAAATCCCTTCGAGAGGGACAGCGAAATCCCTCGGTAGTAGGTCGACCGGTAGGCGATCTGGAATCCTATGCATTGACCGTCTCTGTATACGTTGCGAAACCCTCGCTGTTGAACCGCTTCCATTTCGAGCACGAGTTCCCTCCTTTTTTGCGAACGGCTCAAATTAGCAGTTTGCGAAGGGCCTGCCAAGGTGCGGGACCGTTCTATACGTGGCGCTTTCCCATGCGGCGAATGCACTCAGCTATCAATGGGCGGGGATGAAGTTCGTTCCGTTTCTATACGCGACGTCAGAAACTGCAGCGCATTGCTTCCTCAAGGTTCCCGCAGATCTAGCAGATTGACGACAACATGCACGAACGCGAGCAAGTACCGCGTCAGCATGGGGCACTGCGCCGGCTTCTGAATGAAGCGTAGCCACGGATTGTTTCTACTCGCAGGGAGGCCCCTCGCCTCCCTGGGGCCACAACTGGTCTGTATTGCATCATTCCGCCTCATCCCGCCCTTCTGTTAATCTTGTGCCATATGCAGGCCGCCCGCCATGCCGGTACCGGAAGTCTCTGAAAGCCCCGCCAATGCCCATCCTCCGCGGCAGCTGGAACTGACAGCCGACCGGGCATCCATTCTCGTGCAGCTCAATCGCCTGCTCTCCAGCACCTTCTTCGACAAAAGCAAGCGTTGCCGGTCTTTTCTCGAATACATAGTGTCCGAGACCCTCAACGGGCGCGGGGAAAACCTCAAAGAGCGCTCGATCGGCATCGATGTCTTTGGGCGGGAGCCCGCCTACGATACCAACGAGGACCGCATTGTCCGTGCCGCCGCCATCGACGTCCGCCGCAGGATTGCTCAGTACTACCAAGATCCCGAGCATGCGAAGGAATTGCGGATTGAGGTCCCCTCCGGCTCCTACCTTCCCAGGTTCCTGGATCCATCCGAACCCAACGGGCAGAACGGAATCAATGAAAAGGCTCATGACCCTCTCCTTCCTGCGGTACTGACACAACAAGACGCTCTGCCGGCCAACGCAACTCCTACAGGCAGTGCTAGGCTACGCAGGCTTGCCTTGGTTACCCTGGTCTGCGCATCGGTAACTGGCGTCCTTCTCTTCCGGGCCCACTCGGCTGCGGCCGATAGACCGATCAGAGCGTTCTGGGCTCCCTTCCTGAGCTCGGACCGAATCATTCTTGTCCTGGGCGACGAAGGAGAAATCACTGAGCACGGTTCCTTGCAAGCCGGCCAGACAGAGCCCAGTGTCCTCGACGAAGTGAACTCTGACCGGGTCGGCTTTGCAGATAGTCAGGCAGCTGCACAGGTTGCAGTGCTCTTGAACTCCCTGGGGAAGTCATCTGACATTCGGCGTGGGGGCACTGTGACCCTTAAAGATTTGCGAGAAGCTCCCGCCGTCGTGATCGGGGCACTCAGCAATCCGTGGGCGCGCACACTTCAGCAGAGACTGCGTTACCAATTCAAGGTCGACGAGTCTGGCCACACAGTCACGCTGCTTGACCAAAGAGATCCCGCACATCCCGAGTGGAGGTTTGATTCGAGTTCCCCGTACGCAGATCTCAAAGAAGATCGAGGCATTGTCTCGCGTTTCGTAGACCTGCGTACGGAGCAGCCTGTGCTCTTGATCGCCGGCCTCGGGCGGGATGGAACTGCTGCCGCCGCGGAGTTCGTAACCAACCCAGCCTTTCTACGGGCACTTACGGCTGCAGCGCCGAAGGGCTGGGAGAGCAAGAACATACAGGTGGTAATCGCCACTGACATCGTGAACGGCCACGGCGGAATTCCACGAATCGTGGCCACTTACTCCTGGTAGTGAATCCTTGGGTACCGGTCACCTGAAAGCGTTGGGGTATTGTCCCTCCGGGAACCTTATGGTTCCATTCAATCCTCCTGTCTAGGCAGAGGAATGTCATAGAGCAACGAGCAGTTGCAGAGATGTGCAAGCGAACATCAACAGCACCTCCATCGACTTGCCGCTCAAGGCCCCATCCGGCCCATCCTCGGAATCCACCCCTGCGGCAAAATAGGCCTGACCTGCAAAACGATGCAACAGCAGGCGTTTCGGCCAATGCTTCATCCCAATCCACATCCTTTGTAACGGATTCCCGTTTCCATGGATTTGTTCATGCGAATGCACAAGCCAAGGACGTCTCTTTCCATGACTTATCGACTCCTGCAAGCTCTGATCCTTTCCCTGCTGGTCTCCATGGGGGGATTGATCGCAAAAGCACAGCCCCCCCTGACCTTGCGGCAAGCCATCAATCTGGCCCTAGGACAAAGCCCCCAGGCTGCGATTGCGCGCGCTGGCACGCTGGATGCGAAGTTGGGGGCCAGCATGGCGCGCACCCAGCTTTTGCCGCAACTTGGCTTTACTGAAGACATATCGCGCGGAGACGATCCCGTGTATGTCTTCGGCTCCAAGCTGAGGCAGCACCAGTTCACGCTAGCCGACTTTGCCGTGAACGCCTTGAACGAGCCGCTGCCGACGGGCAACTTCTCAACCCGCTTCTCCGGCCAGTGGATAGCGTTCGACTCCTTCAAGACCCAGAAGGAGATTCACCGCGCGGATCTGTTCAAACAGAGCGCAACGTCCTCCGCCAAAGCCGTTGATCAGCAGATTGTCTTCCGTGTCGCTGCAGCCTATCAGCAGGTGCTGTACGCGCAGCGGGAGATTGCGGTCGCCGAGCATGAGCAGGAAACCGCGGCGGTGCTGATGAACTCTGTGGATGAGCACGTGAAGGCCGGCTTGGCCGTCGAGTCAGACAGAATGTCGGCTGAGGTAAATGCCGCGGCGCGCAAAGAGGAGTTGATTGCGGCGCAGGGCGATCTGGAACTGGCCTGGGCGGCATTGCGCGAGGCGATGGGCGCGCCGGATCTTAAGGCGACCGAGTTGAAACCGATTGAGCCGCACACGTTTCCCCAGGGCGCGCTGGAAGAGGAAGTAGCCACCGCCCGCAAGGTTCGTCCTGACCTGATGGCGCTAGGACAGGCGCAAACGGCGCAGGCCTCGGCGCTGGGAGCGGCAAAGTCCGACTTTGGCCCCCGGGTCAACGCATACGGAAACTGGGAAGAGGATCGCACATCCTTTACCGGCTCAGGCGGCAACAACTGGGTGGCTGGTTTCCAGATCAGCATGGACATTCTACCGATCGGCAAGCGCACGCAACTGGCGCGAGAGAGCGCGGCAAAACAGAAGATCGACGCGCAGGTCGCCGCCGCGCAACAGCATCTGGTGCTTGAAGTGAACCAGGCGCACATTCATCGCCAAACAGCAGCTCTGCAACTGGAGACCGCGCGCGCCGCGATGGATCAATCGGCGGAGAGCCTGCGCATTCTCAAGAACCGCTACGGCGCGGGCCTTGCCACTATCACCGATCTGCTGCGGGCCGAGGATGCCGAGCGGCAAAGCCAATCCAACTACTGGCATGCCGTGTACGGAAATGCCATGGCCTACAGCGAACTTCTATACGCTACCGGCACTCTGACCCCCGATGCCGCGGAGGAATTGCAATGAAAAATATCTTGTGGGTAAATTTGCTTACCGCTTCCGCGACTTTGCTTGCGGGTTGTCATACCGGTGAACCGGCCGCAGCGCCAGGTGCAGTGGAAACCATGAAAGCGCGCGTTGTTGAAAGCCGGCAGCAAGAGGTTTCTGTGCCGCTGCGTTCCACGGGCACTGTCCACGCCAGGGAAACCGCGGTCATATCGGCACAGGTAATGGGCCGCATCCAGCAGGTGCTGGTGCGCGAGGGCGACGGCGTACGCGCCGGACAAACCCTGGTGGTTCTCGACGATGCGGCGCTTCACTCGCAGGTCGAGCAGGCGCAGGCAGGCGTGATGGCTGCGCAGAACGCGCAAGCCGCCGCACAGACAAACGCGGCCCTGGCAGCCAGCACGCTGGCCCGCTACAAGCAGCTTGAGTCAGAGAAGAGCGTAAGCCCGCAGGAGATGGATGAAGTTTCCCGGCGGGCCGAGGGCGCGGCGGCCAGCGTGGACGCGATGCGGGCGCAGACCGACGCGGCCCGCGCGCAGGAAAAAGGCGCGCGCACCATGCTCGCTTACACCCGCCTGCTGGCCCCGTTCGCCGGCGTGGTCACGGCGCGCATGGTCGACCCAGGGACCATGGCCGCACCGGGCGTTCCTCTGCTCCAGGTGGATCAGGCCGGTGCGCTGCAACTGCTGGCCACGGTAGACGAATCGGTAATTGGCGCGATTCACAAGGGGATGAAAGTGCAGGTAGCACTCGATGGCGGGGCGTCATCTAGGGAGGCCGGCACAGTGGCCGAGATCGTCCCGGCCGCCGACCCATCCAGTCACAGTTTTCTCGTCAAGATCGACCTGCCCTCGTCAAGCCAGACGCGCGCCGGCATGTTTGGAACGGCCGAGTTCGCCAATGGCGTGAGACAAGCGATCCTCATACCCCACTCCGCTGTGGTCGCGCGCGGCGCGCTCACCTGCGCGTATGTTCTCGACAACCAGAGAATTGCGCAACTCCGCTACCTCACTCTTGGTATGCCGCAAGGCGATCTCGTCGAAGTGCTGTCAGGCGTCTCCGCCGGCGAAAAGCTGGTTGATGCACCCTCCGATCGGGAACTGGCCGGCAAGCGTATCGAGGTCCAGCCATGAAACAGGACCTTGGAATTGCCGGACGGCTGGCACACACTTTCATCAACTCCAAGCTGACGCTTCTCTTCATTGCCGCGTCGTTGGCCATCGGCATCTTCGCCGTCGCAATCATTCCCCGCGAAGAAGAGCCGCAGATCCTCGTTCCCATGCTGGACATTGCCACCGCCATGCCGGGCGCATCACCGGCCGAGGTGGAAGAGCGCGTCACCCTGCCCATTGAGAACCTGGTTCATCAGATCTCGGGCGTTGAGTATGTGTACTCCACGTCGGCGCCGGGCCAAAGCCTGGTGATCGTGCGCTTTCTTGTGGGCACCCCGCAGGAAGACGCGCTGATCAAGGTCTATAGCAAGCTTTACTCGAACTTCGATCGCATGCCGCCGGGAGTCTCGCAACCGCTGATCAAGGCTCGCTCCATCGACGATGTGCCGATCCTGGCCATGACGCTGTGGGGAGCGCATTACGACGGCTATCAACTCCGCGCCATCGCCGACGAGATGCAACACAACATCGCCCAGACTAGCGATGTTTCTGAGACCACGATCATCGGCGGCCTTCCGCGCACCATGCGCGTAACTCTGAGCACTGAGAAGCTGAGCGCGTACGGGCTTTCGCCCATGGCGATTGTCGGACATCTGCAAGCCGCCAATGCCAGCGTGCAGGCCGGCAACTACTCTGAGAACAATCAGGAAGTCCAAGTCGACGCCGGCAATCTCTTCAACCGGCGCGAGGATCTTGAAGCCGTCGTAGTGGGCGTGGTGCGCGGGCACCCTGTCTATCTGCGTGATGTAGCCGAAAGGATCGTAGAGGGCGCTGCCGAGCCATCGGACTATGTCGTCTTCGGCACGACCAATGCGGGCAGCGCCGCATCGCAGGGGGCGCGCCAGTATCCGGCCGTAACGATTACCGTAGCCAAGCGCAAGGGCACCAACGCAACCGATATCTCGAATGCTGTTTTGAAGCGCGTGCATGAGATGCAGGGCGTCACCATCCCCAACGACGTCACTGTCACAACCACACGCAACTACGGAGAGACGGCGAAGAACAAATCCGACGAACTGCTGGAGCATCTGCTGCTCGCCACCTTGTCCGTCACCCTTCTTGTCGCGCTGTTTCTAGGATGGCGTGAGTCAGGCGTTGTGCTGCTGGCCATTCCGGTCACGCTGGCGCTCACCATGTCAGTGTTCTACTTCCTCGGCTACACCATCAACCGCGTAACACTGTTTGCGTTGATTTTCTCGATCGGTATTCTGGTGGACGATGCGATCGTGGTGGTCGAGAACATGGTGCGCCACTTCCGCTTGCCTGAGAATCACGGCCGGCCTATGAGCACCGTTGCTGTTGAAGCAGTGGCCGAAGTGGGCAATCCCACCATTCTGGCCACGTTTGCCGTGATTGCCGCGGTACTGCCCATGGCCTTTGTGCGTGGACTGATGGGCCCTTACATGAGGCCCATCCCCGTTGGCGCTTCGGCTGCCATGCTCTTCTCGTTGATGGTTGCGTTTGTCGTCTCTCCGTGGGCTGCTCTTCGCCTTCTGGGCAAGCATCTTGAAGGCGCCAAACTGCTGGAGCCGGAGACCGAGAACTGGCGCACCAGGCTCTATCGCCAGATCATGACGCCGTTGATTCAGTCCTCGCGCAATCGCATCCTGTTCTTCATTGCGGTGGCAGTCTTGCTGCTGATCTCAGTGGCGCTTGTGCCGCTCGGACTCGTGAAGGTCAAGATGTTGCCGTTCGACAACAAAAGCGAGTTGCAGGTGGTCATCAACATGCCCGATGGCACGCCCCTGGAGCAGACCGCGCGCGTTGCGCAAGCGCTTGGCGATGAACTGGCGCGGCAGCCGGACGTGCTGAACTACCAGACGTATACGGGAACTTCAGGTCCCTATAACTTCAACGGTCTGGTACGCCACTATTACATGCGCCGCCAGCCGAACCAGGCCGACATTCAGGTGAACCTGCTGCCTGCCAAGGAACGCGATGTGCAGAGCCATGCCATTGCCAAGCGGCTTCGCCCGTTGCTTGATGCAATCGGAACCGCCTATGGCGCGCGCATCCAGGTCAGCGAGGTCCCGCCGGGGCCCCCAGTGATCCAGACGCTCGTGGCCGAGGTTTACGGTCCTGATCTCGATGGCCAGACTCAGGTCGCCCAACAGATCAAGTCCATCTTTCAGCACACGCCGGGCGTTGTTGACACGGATTGGTATGTCGAAGACGCGCAGCCAAGGCTGACAATGCGTGTGGACGAGGTAAAGGCGGCGCAGCATGGAATCGCGGTCTCCGATGTGGCTCATGCGCTGGCTCTCGCCATCTCAGGAACCCAGGTGGGCCTGATTCACGACCAGGCAGCACGCGAGCCGGTGCCGGCCCTTGTCGAACTCGACCGCGCAGATCGTTCTTCCGAACAAGCGCTTGAAACGATACGCCTGCCTGGCGCGGATGGCGGCATGGTGTCGCTGCGCGAGTTGGTCATCGTCGAGCACAAGTCCATCGAACGCAGCATCTATCACAAGAATCTGCGCCGCGTGGTTTATGTTACTGGGGATGTGGCTGGAGCGATTGAAAGCCCTGTCTATGCCATCCTGAAGATGAACAAGGATCTCGATAACCTCAAGCTCCCCGCCGGATATACGCTCGCCCGCTATAACGCTTCAATGCCCGAGTCCACGGATCACTACTCCATGAAGTGGGACGGAGAATGGCACATCACCATCGAAGTCTTCCGCGACATGGGTCTTGCCTTCGCTGCTGTTCTGGTTCTCATTTACGTGCTTGTGGTGGGCTGGTTCCGCTCCTTCATTGTGCCGCTGATCATCATGGCGCCCATTCCGCTCACCCTGGTCGGTATCATGCCGGCCCACGCAATCATGGGAGCATTCTTTACCGCAACCTCGATGATCGGCTTCATTGCCGGCGCCGGCATCATTGTGCGCAACTCCATCATCCTCGTCGATTTCATTGAGCTGCGCATTCGTCAGGGCATGCCCCTGTCTGAAGCCGTCATCGATGCCGGCGCAACGCGCTTCCGTCCGATGCTGCTCACGGCGGCAGCGGTCGTGGTCGGCGCAAGCGTGATTCTCACCGATCCCATCTTTCAGGGGCTCGCATTATCGTTGATTGCCGGAGCGGTCGCTTCGACATTCCTGTCGTGGCCCACCATCCCTGTGCTCTATTTCATGGTTCACTCCGGGCACAAGGGCGGGCACGATGCTGATCCTGAACCTGCAACCCAAGAAGGAGATACTCTATGACCGTTGAACGTGGTGTGCGCCTCATAGGAGGCGTCATGGTTCTGCTATCGCTCGCTCTTGCACATTTCTTTTCTCACCACTGGCTCTGGCTGACGGCCTTTGTCGGCGTCAACCTGTTGCAGTCGGCATTCACCAACTGGTGCCCGGCCATGTCTATCCTGCGCGCCATGGGCCTCAAAGATGCCAGCCGTGGCAACGGTAAATAGGCCCCATGAATGCCCGGCGAAGATTCGTGCACCTCAAGGACGAGGTCTACCGCCAGATGTTCCGGTTAGAGGAGAGCCGTTGCGGCGCCGAGTTGGGGCTCGCCTTAGCGTTGTTGCGCGCCTGGATTGCCGCGGACTCCGATCCGGAAGACCGCAACAACCGCATCTGGCTCCAGACGGTGTCTCCCCTCTGCCTTCAGATGCTTGACCGCGCCGGCAAGCCGAATGTCACCTCGCTTCCTTCCGCGAGGTGACATTCCTGCTCAGTGTTTCCGGCAGAGGGCTGTGAGCGGCTTCGCCCATGCAGGCGCATATACTGGAAGTGTTTCCTGAATCCAAGCCATGCGGCCTGAACTTATCCGAGCTACCGAACTGCTGCGCTCCAACAATCCCGATGCCATTGAAGAGGCTATCGGTTTGCTGCAGAACACGGTGTATTCCTTCAGCATGAAGGTCTGCGGCCATCCTGAAGACGCCGAAGACACCATGCAGGAGGTGCTCTCCCGTTCCATCCCCCACCTCGCCAAGATTCAGACCCCGCAACAGATGGCCGTCTGGCTTTACACCGTGACCAGAAACCGCTGCTGGCGCATGCGCCGCAAGCCCGCACACTCCCCGGCGCACCTTCTCTCGCTCGATGAACTCATGCCCGATGGCGAAGAATTGAGCAGACTGCTCCAGGATGCAGCGGCCGGCCCGGAGAGCAACCTCCTCGCCGCCGAGCAGCGCCACCTGCTCCATCAGGCTATCCTCCACATCCCGGCTACTTTGCGCATCGTGCTTGTCCTCCACGATATGGAAGAGCTGACCACCGAGCAGGTTGCGCAGGTTCTCTCGCTTCAGCAGGGAACAGTCCGGATTCGCCTTCATCGGGCGCGTCTTAGCGTGCGCAGGGAAATGAGTCAACTGCTTCGGGGTGAAACTGCGCAACCGGCGAACGCGAAGCGTTCAGCTGCCAAGCCAAGGACCGCCAAGCCCAGGGGCGAGCAACGCCTTGCCAGTTGCCGCGATCTCTTCGCCAATCTCTCCGAATACCTTGACGGCAGAGTGGAACCCCTTTCCTGTGAACAGATGCGCGAACATATTGAAGCATGTCCGTCCTGCGTCGCGTTCCTGCGCGATCTGCGCACCGCTATCGATCGTTGTCGCTCCCTCCAGGTTCCCTGCGATCCAGCCGTCGCTCCTCGCCTGCGCGCCATCCTCACCCGGGAATACCTGCGCATGCTGGCCATCCCCATCGACAAAAAATCGCTTGCAACGGTGTAACGAATCGCCGCTCTCGTGTCTTCTTTCTGCCAGACGAGGAAATCCACGATGGAAGTGAAGATTACGCATCTCGACCGCACCAGGTTCTCCATCCAGTCCCGCTCCCACACGATCCTCTGCGACCAGCCCGCGGAAAACGGCGGCGACGACTCCGGCATGACGCCTCCCGAACTGCTGCTCGCCTCACTGGGATCTTGCGCGGCCTTTTATGCGGCGCAGTATCTCAAGAGCCGCAATCTCGCCGAAACTGGCGTCGAGGTTACGGTGACCGCGGAAAAGCTGAAGCAGCCGGCTCGCCTTGGCAACTTCAATGTGCAGGTCGTGTACCCTGTTGCTCTAACCCAAGAGCAGACTGAGGGGCTCATGCGCTCCGTGCATCATTGCCTGGTCCACAACACGCTCCTGGCGCCGCCTGACATCAAGATCGAGCTCGCTCTAAGCGAGATGCCCGTCTTGCCCGCGTAACAGCCCGGCCGGCTGCCACCTCCTGAATCAAACGCTAGAGCAGAGGAAGCAACAAACAGAGTGTCCACAAACATATTCTTTCTTGGGTTGATCCTTGCTGCCAGCGGCCTGCTTTCGCCTCCCGTTGCGTTGGCCTGCGGTCTTATCTACGGCTTCTCTTTCGCTCATCCATTTCACGTTGAGGGCAAGCGCCTGTCCAAATTCTTGCTCCAGGCCTCGGTTGTCGGGCTCGGGTTCGGCATGGATCTGCACCAGGTTCTGGAGGCGGGCCGATCCGGTTTCATCTACACCGCAGGCAGCATCAGCTTCGCCCTCTTGCTGGGGTGGGGACTGGGGAAAGTTCTCCGGGTCAGGAAAGGAATCTCGTTTCTCATCTCCACCGGCACCGCGATCTGCGGCGGCAGTGCGATTGCCGCCGTCGCTCCCATTACAGGGGCCGGCGAAGACGAGATCGCCGTCTCTCTCGGTACTGTCTTTATTCTCAACTCCGTCGCATTGCTAACCTTCCCGGCAGTCGGCGCCTGGCTCCATCTGACCCAGACACAGTTTGGACTTTGGGCGGCGCTCGCCATTCACGACACAAGCTCGGTGGTGGGCGCAACGGCAAAATTCGGAGCCGAGTCCCTTGCCGTTGGCACAACCGTTAAACTGGCGCGCGCGCTTTGGATCGTGCCCCTCTCAGTCGCCACGGCGTTGGCCATGAAGAGCAGGGCCCGCATTCAGTGGCCCTGGTTTATCCTCCTCTTCTGCCTTGCGGCTGTTGCCAATACCTACGTCCCCATCTTCCACTCGGTATATCCGGTCCTCAAGCATCTTGGCATCATCGGCTTGACGGTCACGCTTTACCTGATTGGTACCGCGCTGTCCATGAAAACTCTCCGCGAGGTCGGAGTCAGGCCACTCGTGCAAGGCATCATTCTCTGGCTATTCGTTGCCGTGGGGTCTCTCACGCTCATTCGCGTGGGTTGGATTCACCTGCATTAGCCCCGGAGATTCCCGTTCGGCCACCGGCAGCTCGGCTCAGATTGTCCATGACACGAATGCCTCTTGCCGGACGACTGTGTCCAGAACTGCGCCGTGTGGAGCCCTCGTCGTCAGGGTGAATCCAAGAGCCGCCTTCGCCGCCCTCACAGATTCTGCATGGATCGAAATGCACTACAAGATGCGCACTTCAATCCATTCCAGAGGCTTGCCAACAGCATTACGATCGAGCGCGCTCACCTTGAGTTCGCCACTCTCGATTCGCGCCTCGCTCCGGGTTGCCTCCCCGCCAAAGTAATGGGAGACCACCTCCGCCTTGGTCCCCAGCCTACGCCGAAGAACAATCTCCCCTGCACCGTAAGGAACCATCGCAAGATTCCCGCTGGAGGCGATGCTATCGCCGGTCTTCGACGCAACCACCACAGGCACGCTGGACTGAACCGCACCCTGGATGCGCGAATCGTCTGTCTGGCGCGCGAGCGGGCGAGAGTCTCCCGGCACTGGCGGCCGGTAGGCCAACAAAACCAGTTGCCCTGCTTCGAACCGAGCCCATGTCCGCGCATGCGCACCCAGCGTCGGCGCTTCCGCTACAGAATTGAGCGGCACGATCTCGAAGGTAGCCGTGGGGCGCAGCAGGTGCGTCAGGCCGTTGTATTTCGCCACATATTCCGGAGTGTCCCGCTCTCCCTGCTCATCGGCTCTGAAATCATTCAACGAGCCAATGGTTCCAAGGGCGGCCCCATCGAACCAGATATTCGGCGCGGATGCCCAATCGTAGCCAGTCGAGCTATACGTCGGAACTCCCAACCGGCCCAAAAGGCTGCTGAAGAAGAACCTCCGATTCGCTTCGACGTCGTACTCTCCGGCATTCTCAAACAGATCGTCAGGGCTGTACAGGTCAAAGTAATCCAGGAACAGCGGCGACAAGTTGTAATACATCACCACAAGATCCGGATTCTCCTTCCTCATGGCTGGGATCAGCACGTCGAGGCCCTTCCACATCAAGCGCTCGCCGGTCCACCTCTTGTCGCGTGGCGAGGCGTTGGCAACCGAGGGCATCTCGTAGCCAAAGTCAAATTTGAGCAGGTCAGGCTTGTAGGTCCGCACGAACCGTCGCGCAACATCTTCCAGCACCTTGGCCACTTCCGGCTGCGTAAAGTCCAGTATGTAGTACTTGGTCTGAGAATCGTCGCTGCCAACCACGAAGGGTTCTCCATCCGGCTTCTTGAGCATCTGCTCGGTGGTCAAGCCCATCTCGGCCGGATGCTCGCAGCGCATCAGCGCAGCCCAAAGGCCCACCAGGTATCCCTCCGACCGCACCTTGTCGAGGAACTGCTCAAAGTGAGGCAGACGATCGGCGGAGGCTTGCAGGTTGCCGTAGCTGCCTTCCCACTTATCGTCGATGGAGAACATGCCCGCCTTCAGCCCCGAGGCTTTGAGTTCTTCAAAGATTCCGGTAATGAACGCTTCGTCCTGCCGCTCGCTGCCTTTGTTCCGCACCACTTGCGCTCCCCAGGCGCAGAACTGCGGCGTCAGGGCGGTCGCTGTCTTCTTCGCTGAAGGCCGAGACCTGTGAATTACGCCGGCGTGCAGCAGCCCTTCGTAGTACGCCGCAATTGCATCGTAATAATTGGGGGCGATGGACCAGTAGAGCGTCGCGCCCAGCTGGATGGGGCCCGGACCGCGCATATGCTTCCACAGATCGCTTCGGTAATCAATCCACGGGCTGCTCTTGCCGGAGTCGAGTTGAAGAAACAGGTCGCCGTTAGGCAGATCTGCGAGGCCGCAAGTGAACGCGGCTGACCGGCCTTCGGTGAAACTGTTCCGGGCCCCGCTTGCATCATCCACGCTGAAGCCGCAGAAGTAATGCACGGGCAGGCCCCACTGCTGCGAAGGCCCAGGTGCGGAACTACCCCGGCCCAGCCAGACGGTTTCGTTGAGAGATACATAATCTCGCACGATGGGGCTTACCGTTGAGGCCTCGCTGATGCCGGGAACCACCAGGTAGGTCGCATGCAGCGCCGGAACGGGAATGTTCTCCTTCACGTCGCTGAAGTAGTGCACGCTCACCACATCCTGGAGCGCCGCCGCTTCATACACAATCGGCTCGGTCCAGATGCCGTGCTCATCGAAGCGCCAGGTCACTGACAGGCGGCCGCCGCTGTTTGCGCCCTCGTAGTCCACCGTCACGCGGCCTTTCTCAGAGCGAGGGACGGAGGGCTTTCCAGGCGTGCATTGCCGCGCCGCCGGGTTGTTCGCCGGGGCCACCACAACCGCCGGCTGCATCCTTCCACTCACGATGAGCCGATTCTTCGCATCGCGCAGCTTGAAGGTGTCGTCCCTTTGCGCATACTCCCAGCCATAGTTCGAGCCGCGAACGCGAACGGTTCCGGACTCGATCGAGATCGAAGGCGCATCGCTCAGACCCGCCACGCGCCTTGACACCGCGCCCAGCGCGGCTCCAGACGAGAGTTGCACAAATGTACGCCGATTCAAGCTAAGCATGATTCTCCTCACAAACGTCCGCAATGCACGCTTTAATTGTGAGACTTCTCCAACCGTACAAAGACAACATCGTGCGCAGCCACCGGCGCTTTGAAGCCGTCAGCAAACGAACCAAGGTCCTTCTGCCGCCAAACATCGCGCACTGTCAGCTTGCCGCTCTTCCCCACATCTTTCCAGTCAATCGAGATCGTAAGCGGCCCTTCGCTCAGGTTGAACAGTCCCACTGCAACAGAGCCGTCCTCGAGCGGCTTGGCCAGCACCATCTCCTGATTGTTCTTCCGCACCAGCCTTCCCTGTTTGCCCAGCGGGTCTTGATCGATGTCGATCACTTCCGCGTTGCACAGAACATTGAGCGTAAAGCTGTCCAGCTTTGTCATATCTCCTGAGAAAAACAGCGGAGAGGCCATCAGCGACCACATCGACATATAGCTGTATTGCTCCTCTGGCTTCAGCGCGGTCTTCATGGCAGCCAAATCGCTATGATTCGCGTCGCCCACCGTGCCAATCAAAATATAGTCCGGATCGTTCCATCCCCCGGGTCCTGCGTAGGCATCCAGCGGCGCATTGGCAAACCCCACCGTATAAAACCCAGGCAACGTGCTGCCTTTCGCCACGCCCAGATCGTCCGTTGTGCGCCACGACACGCCGCCCACCTGCCGTCCCCACTTCCACACATCCCCCATTCCGTACTGGCACATGTTCAGAACGATGTCTCTATCCTGTTTGCCCAACTCAGCGCTCATCTTGATGTAGGGCTTTTGCAGCTCGGCAAGGCTCTTGTCTTTCGCCACTTTCGAATAACTGCACCAGTCATACTTCAGCAGGTCAAATCCCCACTCCGCGTATTGATGCGCATCCAAGGCTTCGTGTCCATACGACGCCTCCAGCCCGGCGCACGTTTCCGGCCCCGGACCTGAATAAACGCCCGCCTTCAATCCCAGCGAGTGGATGTAGGCTGTCAGGCTGGTCATATCCGGGAATCGGCCATTCGGTCGGATCGTTCCATCCGCATTCCGCATCGGCTCCCCCAGCACTGCATCGGAAGATCCAGGCTTCCTCGCCCAGCCGTCGTCGATGTCCACAAATTGGTATCCGTAGTCCGCCATTCCTGACGCCACCATCGCGTCCGCCGCATTGCGAATGTCGGTATCCGTCGGCCGCTCGTAGAGCGTGTACCAGCCGTTCCATCCCATCTGCGGCGTCAGGCTCAGCGTAGCGCGGGCCACAAGCTTGAAGGCGCGCGTCGCCGTGCCCCGCGCATTCACGGCCTTCAACGTCATTGGGTAGTCCCCCGCGGCGGCCGGCGCGCTCCCTGTGAGAATTCCCTTGTCTTCATCCAGCTTCAGCGAAGCCGGCAGCCCCTCAACCGAGAAGCGGATGGGGCGCTCGCCGGTGCAAGGAATGCGATAGAGAAATGGATGCCCAGGCCTTGCTCCGTAGACCTTGGGCCCATGAATCCGTGGAGCCGATGGCGCCGGAGGGGTTCTCAACTCAGGCGCCGCTTCTCCCAACCCGACCCCGCCCGGGAGCCAGAGCGCCATGACCACTGAACACACGAGAACTAAGCGAATCGCACAACGAGCCATCGAGTCTCCCATCCTTTGCAAAACATCTGAAACTCCGCGAACACACAAGCGCTGGAGCAATTCAACAGGAACTCCCAGCCCCCTCTCCCCGTTCAACAGTCTCGCGCATACCTACTGAGCTATCGCCCTCGTCCCGCCGACGTCCGATCCCACTGCATCCGGATCTGGTCCAGCAGGTCCGCCGCGCCACTGTGGTTGATATCCATCTCCAGGACTTCCAGCAGCAGAGCCTCCGCCTCGCTCGTCTGTCCCAGGCCGGCAAACGCCTGCGCCCGCAGAAAGCGCGCCTGCATCCTGTTTCGCTGCGCCAGATCTTCGTTCAACAACAGCATCGCTGGCAGTGAG